>Ga0164241_10000074_pt1 | contig 236087 bp, 242 predicted proteins | sample OricomyardsoilBY_FD_108780 | JGI IMG/M metagenome (GOLD analysis project Ga0164241, IMG submission 108780) | Backyard soil microbial communities from Emeryville, California, USA - Original compost - Back yard soil (BY) | ecosystem: Environmental > Terrestrial > Soil > Unclassified | place...
CATGGTCGGGGTCTACTTCGAAGTCGCCGCCTCCATCATCGCGCTGGTGCTATTGGGTGAATGGCTCGAACTCAGAGCACGCGGACAGACCAGCGCAGCCATCAGGCAGTTGCTGGGGCTTGCTCCCAAGACTGCCCGACGCATCGCGGCGGATGGAACGGAAAGTGATGTTTCGCTTGAGCACCTGAAGGTAGGAGATCGCCTGCGTGTCCGCCCAGGGGAGAAGGTGCCCGTTGACGGCCGTGTTCGCGACGGTCGATCCACCATCGACGAGTCCATGTTGACCGGAGAGCCGCTGCCCGTGGACAAGGGTCCGGGGGATCGCGTCGCTGGCGCCACGATCAACCAGACTGGCGCGCTGATAATCGAAGCGGAGCGCGTAGGCGCAGACAGTCTCCTGGCCCAGATCATTGCCCTCGTAAGCGAGGCACAACGCTCACGCGCTCCCCTTCAGCGACTGGCTGACAAGATCGCGACCTGGTTTGTCCCTGCCGTGATGATTGCGGCAGCAGGCACCTTTGTCATCTGGTGGCTCGTCGGCCCGGAACCGCGGCTCGGTCACGCACTGATCGCTGCGGTATCGGTGCTGATAATTGCCTGCCCTTGTGCGCTGGGGTTGGCTACTCCCATTTCCATCATGGTGGCCAGCGGCCGCGGGGCGCAACAGGGAGTTCTCTTCCGTGATGCCACCGCCATCGAAAGGTTGCGTGACATCGACACTCTAGTTGTCGACAAGACCGGAACACTCACGGAGGGACGGCCCAGCCTGGCAAAGGTCCTGGCCATCAGTCCGCATACCGAGGCCCATGTTCTGACGCTCGCCGCAGCGCTGGAGCGTTCGAGTGAGCACCCTATTGCGCGCGCAATCGTGCAGGGTGCCGAGAAGCAGGGACTTCAGGTCGCGGCCGATGCCCAGCACTTTCAGTCCGTAACCGGACGTGGCGTCACAGGTCGAGTCGGTGATGCACGCGTCGCTCTCGGCAACGAGGCGTTGATGCGCGATGTTGGCGCCGATGCGCAGCAAATCTCCAGCGACGTCGAAACAATGCGCGGTGCTGGCCAGACTGTGATGTTCCTGGCACTGGACGGCGTGCTGGCCGGAGCCATAGCGGTGGGTGACGCCATCAAGGCATCAACACCTGGCGCCCTGGAGGCGCTGAAGGCAGACGGGCTGCGGATCGTGATGTTGACGGGCGACGCACGCACTACCGCGGAGGCTGTTGCCCGATCGCTTGGCATCGAGGAGGTCATTGCCCAGGTTCAGCCTGCGGACAAGGCGAAAGTCGTGCAACGACTCCAATCGCAAGGCTTCAAGGTTGCCATGGCCGGGGACGGCATCAACGACGCACCGGCCCTTGCTCAGGCGGACGTGGGAATCGCCATGGGCACAGGTACCGACGTCGCCATGGAAAGCGCACAAGTTACCTTGGTCAAAGGGGACCTGAATGCGATAGCACGGGCCCGTGTGCTAAGCCGAGCTACCGTACGCAACATTCGTCAGAACTTGTTCTTCGCATTCGGATACAACGCCATAGGCATTCCCGTAGCTGCGGGCATCCTGTACCCGGCGTTCGGTCTGCTGTTGAGCCCGCTGATAGCGGCACTCGCGATGAGTCTTTCATCTGTCTCAGTAATTGGAAACGCCTTGCGACTTCGCGCCCCGTCACCTTCGGCACCTCCCGCCAACATGACGCCGTAAAGGGGACCCGCTACCGAGCAGCGGTGCATTTGGATCCTAACGCAGAGGATGTCGTCGCTGCTTTTGGGAGCCTGTGGGGCGTGGCTGATACTGCTCGGCGTCTATTTCATCATTCTGAGGCCCCCGCTGCTAGCAGAGGACCTGCGTTACATCGCAATCACCGAGGCATTTGCCAGCGACGCGATGCCGGGTCTCTCTGACTGGTTGCAGCTCGTATTCATTGTACTAGGCGGTTTCGCTGCAACTTCCGGTGTTGCGTTAGGCTATTTCTCGATCTGGGTGCTCCCAAAACGCCCGAAGGGTGCCGGTCTAGTCGTAGCGGTGATAGTGCTTCTTGGCCCGGCATTGATGTGTGTGGTGAATTTCACACTGCACTCCGACTTTCGCTGGTTACTCCTGGCTCCCCCTTTATTCGGAATTGCCGGTGTTTTCGCGTATATGCATGGTCGGTAGCTGGATCGGCAGGACGAGGACGTCCGCGACAGTAAGGCTATGTGAAGGCCCAAGTCGATGTCGCCGAAAATGGGCTCCCTGTCGCGCTCGGTCACTCGAAATATCGATACCTATGCGGTGTGGGTACAATTGTGGATATCGGTCCTTTGGCGATTTGAGTTTTTGTAGCCCTCTCAGTTAGTTACGTGTAACTATCGAGTCCTCTCCTGGGCACCAAGACAGACGCTCTCAACGTATTTCACTGCGTCGAGGGAAAGAAAGAACCCGCAGTTTCCGGGTTTTTTCGTATGAAACCCCGCATCGACCATCCGACGGTAACGCGAGACCTTTTCATCGCTCTTAGCCGTCACGACGTCACTCCCCGTTTAGAGATCTTCGCGCGCGGGGCCAGGCTTGTCCGCAGGCGCTCTCTCTCAATTAGCTATTCCTTTGTCCAAGAACCACCAGCTGGCCACATGCCCGACGCATTTTCGGTCCCTTCCAGGACTATGGGCATCAGAAAACTGGCGACACCCCGCACCACCTCTGGCAATGCGTCACCCAACTCAGCAGCACCGATTCGGCCTGTAAATGCCTGCCGCTGTTGCAGATGAGTGGAATCGGTATAAAACGACTCAGTCAGCGCAGGTGGTATTACTGTGGGAAGTGCAGTCTCCCTCCGTTGAAATGTTGAGTTGATTGCTCCGAGTAGCGCGTCCCGGGTGAATGAGCAGTTCTTCGACAAGATCCAGACGTCGTAGAAGTCCTTCATCCGGCTGTTGCGCAGATCCCGCACTACCATCGTATGAAATTTCTCTGCGATTGACGCCTCAACGGGGTAGGCATTGAGCCGTAGCGGGTCCCCGCCCAACAGCACCGGAAAGTCGATTCGAACCGGACCAGGAAACACCGCGTCCCCTACGCCGAAATCGATCTGGACCGTCTGCCTGACCTTACCCATGAGCCCCATCGACCTTATTTGCGTACCCACATAAGACGCATCCTCGGTAATCGCCTCCACGACAATGCTCGCGGCGTCGAATTCCACAACATCGCCAGCATCCGATACTGCTGCACAGCGCGTGACGAGTTCGACAAGACTGTCACGATCGGCGACTCCCCTGCGCAGCAGGTCGATGTCCATGGTGGGACGGGCGCGGGGCACGCCCCATACCCTCAGCATCAGCGCACCCTTGAGCAAGACAGTCTCGGCGTCCGGTTGTCTGGCTATACGGGCCAGGAACCGCTCAATGACGTAGCTCTGCAGAACGTCGTTGAAACTGAGACCGCCTGCGTCGGCGACGTTTCGAAGGCGAGCCAGCGTGGATGCAATCGCACCTGCCGAAGCGCTCACGTCACGGCCTCCAGGTACGGCGCCATCACCCGCTCCTGGCGCAGCAGCCGCGCGATGTGCAGGATGTCCCGGTTGCTGGTGCGTTTGCGCTGGCGTGCGAACCGGAGCGCCTCGATCGCGACGTCCAGACCAATCTTGTTCCGGTACTTGAAGCAGTCGACCAGCGTGCGCGCCACACCATAGACGCGCAGATCCGCACCATCGATGCGATGCACCTCGATGCCCTCCTCAAAGGTCACTGGATCGAAGCGGTAGACCTTCACGGGAGGCGATCGCAGACGCAGGGCAGCGTACTGCCCCCGAGGTACAGCCAGATGCACCACGCGCGGCATCTGCGTCGTCACACCGTGGTAGGCCAGAGCCGATATCAGACACACGACGGTTCCGGGCGCCTTTACAGCCACCACCGCGAGATCCGGGTTGATGAACTCCTCGGCGGAGGACAGTCGGTACAGACCGCGGGCCAGGCGCACCAGTCGCCCCTCCCCGATGAGCCGATACAGGGCCTCAGGATGTACCCCCTGACTGAGCGCGGCCCCGGTGCGTAGCACTCCCCCATTTCTGCGGAATGCCTCCAGCGCCTTGTCGAGGTCTCGGGTTTGGCTCATTTGGATAATATTAGCACCACTTATATATTATTGGTTCTCTTTTTATCCATCTGCCCTACCCCCTCAATTCACTGCCTACGCGAGAGCGCGATCCCAGAGCTGCTTCAGCGACACATTGCGGCCGTGGCGTCCGCGTCCGAACGAGTACTGTCGCTTGCGAATACGGTGGGCCAGCTCGATGCCGATGCAGCGGGAAAAGGCGGCTATCGAGATCGGCGGCCGACTCAGGACACCTCGGTCAGCAGACCTAGGGGATCTTCAGCCCTGAGTAACGTGACACGCCATCACGGGATGGCGCTGCCACGCCAATATCAGCCGGGGCGATAGCCCTGCTTCGCCAGTGCCGAGAACGGCCATCCAGAGACCGTGGCACGCACCTCCATCTGGACGTGTCGTTCAACGTTCGGTCGGCTAGAACCGCCGTCCGGCTCTCCCCAGACGATCGTCAGCTCATTCCCAACGGCGGCCTGCGATTCATCCGCCACGGCCAGCGAAACCCACGCGCCATCTGGTGCGAGGAATGACGAATACGTGGAGATGCCAACGCGTTCGCTCTTGCCGTTCAATACCGCGTCGTATTGGTAGCTCGAGTAGTGGAAGGCGGGCATCTCCATGTACTTGGCATTTGCACCCGGCGTGGCGAGGCTGCCGTAAACTCGCTGCGCGTCCTTCGGGTTCCACACCAGCGACACCTTGCGTCGTTGCGGCTCGTTCTGACGTTGCTCCAGGGCCGCGCGGCCAACGAAATCATGGTCAAAGCGGATCAGGCGGCCGTAGTCGACTTCCCACGGCGTGAAGTAGTAGTCCTCGATCCGGTCGGAAATGAAGCTGCCGCCTACCGACGCGATGGCGTCGAAACTGCCCGCTGGCAGCCACTCGCGGTAGGCCCGCATGTCGTCACCGGAATAGATTGCCGGCATGGGGCAAGGCAGCCAACCTGAGTCCACTGCCGCGCTGGCGTAGGCGCGCGAGCCAACTTGCCGCAGTCCGAACTCAGCGCCGGCTGCGAGAATGGCGGCCTTCACCTCGGCGCCCTGCTCCACCGGACCCCAGAATTCAAGTCCCGGCGCTCCACCCATGCCATGGCGTAGCGAACGCAGGCTGCGGCCCGCCACATTGAGCTTGCCCATCTGGAAGAAGCGCGGCTGCTCGAGCGGATCGCCATTGAGCTTTTCGATGAGGCGCCACGCGCTGGGTCCCTGGATCTCGAATCGGAAGGTCCTGCGAGGCTTGGGATTGTTCAGTGTCCGCTCATCGCGATCGAGCTTTACGTCATAGCCGCCAACCTTCGCCTGGTATTCCACCCAATTGGCCACTGTCGGTCGCCCGACGATGTTCACCAGGGCCTCACCCAGGCCGAAGATGATCATGTCCCCGACGAGATGGCCAGAGGGGGCGCAAGCGATCAACTGCTTGGCTTTGTTGTCTCCGAACCCGGCGAAACTATTTACCGCGAGATGGGACACGAGGTTGTGCGCGTCCGGACCTTCGACGTAAAGGTCGGTCATGTGGAAACTCTGGTCCATGAGCGCCACGCCTTCCCGCCAGGCGCGCTGCTCGTCGCGCCAGTTGGAGAACTCCGGGGGAATGGGGAACGCGTACGGTCCGGTCTGAGAATTGCGCATCATGGGCAGCGGACCACCGGCGAGGTCCATTTTCTGCTGTAAGGACATGCTCGTCATCGGATTCCCCTTCCTGTTGGCAGCTTTCAGGACGACCAGTCTAGGGGAGCCGCACGCCGCGTTGCCAGGGAGAGCGCGTCAGAACCATGAGAAACGCGATAAATCAGACCGCAAAACGGTGTCGGCGCAGACTGGATTTTTGCCGTCAAATTTACCGTCAGTAGTGCCTGCTTGAATCGGACCGCAATATGCGGTTCTGGTGCATCTAGGGTCATAGGGTACCTGTATCGTGCCGTCGACAAGTACGGCAAGACAGTGGACTTCCTGCTACGACCGGACCGCGGAGTTGCCGCCGCTCAGGCGTTCTTTCGCCAGGCTCTGGCATCCACGCTGCCGCGCGTTCCACGCAAGGTCACTCTGGATGGCCACCGGCCAAACCGCCGCGCATTGTGGCGCCGGCGTCTTGAGCACCCCTGCTGGCGAAACGTGGTCGTACGGACGAACAAGCACCTCAACAACGTGATCGAACAAGACCACCGGGCCATCAAGAGACCCTGCGCCTCTATGGCCGGGTTCAAGACGTTTGCGGGTGCAGCGACGACGATCGCCGGCATCGAGTTGGCCCACCGCATTCGCAAACGACAATACTCGTTCGGACGCGGACGCCATGGTCCCAGCGTATCGATGAAGCAGCTCTGGGATCGCGCCCTCGCGTAGTCAATGAGGGAAGGCGTTAAGACCACTCTTGCGCCACGGTCCGAAGATGCACCAGAACCCCCTCAGAAATCGATGCTGACGGAAGCGAGTACCGTACGCGGCGCTCCGAGGTGCGCCAGCAGGTTTCCGGTGTTGGTTCCGGTCAGGTTGCTGGGCCCGATCGTCGACCAGTACTGGTGATTCGTGACGTTGTTGACCGCCAGTCGCCAGGTGAATGCCTGCTGCCACAGCTGCGTGGAGTAACGGGCACCGATGTCGAAGAGGTTGTATCCCGGCGCCATCTGGGTATTGGTGTCGTTGGCAGGCCGGCTTCCCGAAAACTGGTAGTTGAACATGGCCACGAGACCCTCCAGCCCCGGCACCCGATACTCGAACAGCATGTTGCCTTTCACATTCGGCGCACCCACGTAGCGCTTGCCGTCCGTCGAGGGCAGCGGCGTATCCTCCAGGCGGGTGTCGAGGAAGGTCACTCCGCCGAAGACCGTAAGCCCGCCGAAGATTTCTCCGACGGCCGACAGTTCCAGGCCCTTGTTGACCTGCTCGCCGCTGATCTTGAACACGCGATCCGCGGGATCGATGTTGGCGAAGGGGCGCTCGATCTGGAACAACGCGGCCGTGAAGTCGATCTTCGCGAACGTCGCCTTGTAGCCAACTTCATACTGCTTGCTGCGGTACGGAGCAAGGCTGGTGCCGGCATTGGCAGCGGTGCCCGGGGCCAGATCACCGGCCTGCAGGCTGCTGGCATACGTTACGTAAGCCGTCATGTTTGCCGCAGGCTTGAACAGGATGCTTCCCGTGGGGCTCGTGCCGTTCTCTCGATACTCGGTGAGCTGTGTGCCCTGGGCATTGAAGCTTTTGGTGTGGAACCAGTCCTGGCTCACCGCCACCCGGGCGGACCAGCGCTCGCTGAAGCGGATGGTATCGCCGAGGTTGAACCCCTGCTGATAGGCATCCGAGGAGTTGAAGTTCGCATGCACATCGGGAGGACCGGCCGCAGGCTCCGGGAAGATCACCGGACTTGCAATGTTCGCCGTCCCGAGACGCACGCTGGCCGGGGTGGCCGGGGTAATGACCGAATAGTTCTCCGCCTTGTAGCCCGCCGTCCCCAGCGTGAGGTCGTGGCTCAACCCGCCGGTCTTGAAGTTGCCGTTCAAGTATCCGCTGTCACTCGTGATGACGAAGCGCGGTGCGAAGCCGTTCGCGAACGACGAGGTGTAGTTGCCCGTGTTCGACGTCAGGTTGTTGACGGGCGTATTGATGTCGCGGAATGAGTCCTGGTGCAGCACGCCGGCAACGAAACGCCAATTGGCACCCAGCGCCTGCTTCAGGCGGACCGTACCCATGCGTGTCTGAAGGTCGACGCCGGCGTACTCCTGGCCATAACCCACGCGCTCCGGATCCGGTGCGGCAGGCAGCGTGATCGCCTGGCCATACGTGAACCATCCGGGATAGCCCTTCTCCTTCAGCGAATAGTCGCTGTAGTTGAGCTCCAGCACACCGCCGTTCCAGGCGCGTATATCGATGCCCAGGTCGCCGAGCAGGCGGCGCTGATCGCTGTGATCGACATAGGCATCGCCCTTGCCGTACACGGCATTCAGGCGGTAGCCGATGACTCCATTGCTGTCGAACTTCCCGCCCAGGTCCAGGCGCGCGGTGGCGATGCTGTCACTGGTGTAGGAAAGCGCGACTTCGCGAAGATCTTCATCGGTGGAGCGCTTCGTCACGAAATTGAACATGCCCGAGGGATTCGCCGGCCCGTACAGCGATGCCGACACGCCGTTCACGACCTCGATCTGCTGGTACTGCTCCATGGCATGCGCGACGGTGGCGAACATCGTCATGCCATCGACACGCGAGTTCTGGAAATTACCGCCCTGCATGCCACGCGTCTGCGGGCGCAGGACATTGGCGCCCTGCTGCTCCTGGTAGGCGACCAGCGGCATGTATTTCGATACATCCTTGAAATTGGTTGCCTGGGAGTTCTTGATGACCTCTCCAGGCAGGACCGCGACCGAGTACGGGGTGTCGAGCAGCGCAGTGGAACCGAGCGGCCCAAGCGCATTGAGGGCTGGCACCCGATAGTCATCGCGAGTGCCGGTGATGACGACGCCCGGCAGGGTTGCCGGAGCATTCGGGTTTTCCGCTGTGTACGCGGCAGCGGTAAATCCCGCCGACAGGAGTGCCAGCAGGCTGGGGCAATTCGCTCTTTTCATGGATTTCTCGGTCGGGCACGACAGACGAAGTCGCCCTGTCAACCGCCGGGACAGTATCAGACGCAATCCCGATCAACGATATGCACAAGCATGCATATGTTGTGCGCGCGGGAAGCGCGTAATGTCCCTGCACATGCCGTCAAGAGGAGAAGAGTCGATGATCTCCAGCCGTTCCACCACTCGCGTGGCGACGCTGTTCGCCGCCGCAGCATTCGCAACGATCACGCCCGCGCAATCTGACCCAGTCAGCATTTTCGCAGCCGGAAGCTTGCGCGGCGTAGTGGGAGACCTCTCGAAGGAGGCTGGCGAGAGCCTGGGTATCCGGGTGGAGGCCAGCTTCGGTGGATCAGGACTGATGCGGGAGCGCATCGAGAAAGGAGAAAGGGCGGACCTGCTGCTGTCCGCGGATCTGGGTTCACCGCGAAAGCTCGAATCCCGGCATCGCACCACGCTGCCAGTCATCGCGTTCGCGCGTAACCGCATGTGCGTTGTCTCGCGCAAGACCGACGGGACTACCGCGGCAAACCTGATCGACCGGCTCCTCGCCGCGGACACACGCATCAGGACGTCGACCCCCGTTGTGGATCCTTCTGGCGACTATGCTTGGTCCATCTTTGATCGAATTGAGGCCATGCGACCCGGATCAGGTGCGCGCCTGAAGGACAAGGCCCAGGCAATGATGAGCGTCACGGCAGAGCCTGCCAGCCCCACCCAGAGTGCCGCTGCCGCGCTCTTTGCCGCACGGCGGATCGACCTGTCGATTACCTACTGCAGCGCATCGGCAGCCCTCATCCAGGAGGTGCCGGAGCTTTCGAGCCTTGAAGTACCCGCAACGCTCGACCTGCATCCGGTCTACGGAATTGCGGTCCTCTCCGACCGGCCGGAGGTCCTTCGCATAGCGCTGTTCCTGTTGTCGGAACGAGGCCAGGCGATCATCGCCGGAAATGGCCTCGTTCCCCTGATTGACTCCGCGTCAAGGCGTCGGTGAGCGCCCCGCTTCCGGATGGCCAATCGATATACGGAAGCGCAATGCGGCGACGTTGGTTAGCCCACATGAAGGTGCGCCGCGCTTCTGTCTCTTGACGCGAATAAACCCGGGTCTGGATCGATGTGGGTACATCTGAGGGTATCTACCCTCCCCCGCTTTCGATTTCGTCTTGGACACAATTAGTTAGAAGCAACTATCGAGTCCTCTCCTGGGCAGACCATGTCAAGACATCTCTCGAGGTATTTGGCTGCGAAACCCTGTTCTGACACGGCTCCTTCTCCAAAAGAAGAAGTCGACTTCCGCACTCACCATTCTATTCTGGCAGTACGGCGCCCGCGATCGCGCACGCTCGACTCCGACTCAGTCGGCGGGCCGGAACACCCCCACAGCGGCCTGATTGTTTCGTGACGCCCTGACCGCCACGTACAGCCGATCCAGCTCGGGTGAAACATAGCCTGTGTGTGACGACCTCGCCACCACCGCAAATCACGTACGCACGCGCTCGTCGCTCATCGATAAAGACGTCATCAGCGTCGCTGCACGTCGGCACGCGGCCCAGCGAATGACCGTCCTGAGTCGAAAAGACCGCAAGAACCGCTGGGGACCGGAAAGCCACCAGCAGCCAGCTGCGCTTCTCGTCGAGCGCCATGGGGTAGTTGGCACCCAGATCCATTTGCCAGTGTGTAGTGACTTTCTTCGATGTGCGGTCCACGACCAGAACCTGATGAGCATCCGGAACATTGACAAATCCGAGTGTCCCCTTCTGCTCGAGCTGAAAACTCTCGGGGTGACCCTTGAAGGCAATGTCGCCATGCCGATCGAGGGATTTCGCATCGAGAACAGCCAGCGCACCAGCTCCGAGGCCGACGTGAACATACTTTTGGTCGCTATCAGGCGAACGTTGTCCGCGTCGGTGCCCAGCCTGACCACCGGCCCTGGAAGGAGTGATTCGCCGGAGAAAGTCCGGAGCGTGCCGTCGCCACCGCTGCCCACATAAAGCCGGTCCAGTCTGGAGGACCACGCCAGACCCTGAGGCTCCTCGAATCCGGTCAGACGGTTCGCCAGCCTGCCCGCCCCAAGATCCACTACACCGACGCTGCCATTCTCCAGCTCGGCATTGAAGAGACGCTTGCGCGACAGGTCAATCGCCATGTGATCGATCCGTCCTTCGACCTTTCCCAATGCAACTCTGGACTCAAGTTGCAGCGGCGCTGAACCCTTGTCGGCAGTCAGCGCCACACAGGTGAAGAGCAGACAAGGTACGACCGCTGCCGCCCCTCGCCTCGCGCCATTACCCCCCATGCTTCGAATTCGTCTTATCCAGCGCGCCCCGCAGCGCCTTGGCCAGCTTCACGGCGTCGTCATTCGCCCAGAAGTGCATGAAGTACATGCGGGGTGTTTCATCGACCATGTGACTATGCAGCGCAGTGACTTCGATGCCCTGCTGCCGCAGAGACTTGAGAACGGGATTTACCTCCGACCCGACCAGAATGAAATCACCCGTAATGGCTGCCTTGCCGCCGCCCGTAGGCTGAAAATTGATCGCAATGGCCGTCCCCATCGAACTCGGCAGCTCCATGCCGCTTTCCTTTATCGCTTCGTTGCGCGGAATACTGAATTGATAGACACCACCATTGTTGGTTCCCTTCGCCCCAACGGCAGCGTCGATGGCAACATCGATATCGATCGGGGGTGGAGCAGCAGCCGGTGCTGGGGCACCCAGGGGCGTCTTGCTCAGTGACAAGGCTGCTTGCAATGTCCGCGCCAGCTTCTCTGGGCTTCCATGTGCGCCGACGTGCATGTACCAGACGGGTGTCGAAGCCCGGAGGACGTGATTGTGAATTGCCGTAATTTCGAATCCGTCATCGATCAGGCGCTTCATGACGGGACTTAGCTCGGTGTCTGTGAGGACCAGGTCGCCCATGGCCATCACCTGATCACCCATCGGCAGCATCGCGACCCATGAACCCAGGGCAAACCCGGGCTTCAACTTGACCCCGTCGACCGTGATATCCAGGTCCGAACGCGGGAAGGAAAAGCGATGCACGCCGCCAGCTTGTGTCGCACTCGGTCGCCCCATCGCGGACTCGACTTTGCCCCACTCGATATCGGCCGCCTGCACATGTGCCGCGGTCAGCAGCAGCACACCGGCGATGAGTCCAATCGGTCGTTTCACTTCGCTTCTCCTCTGATGCTGCCCCTGCGCCGCACGGGCTGCAGTCTAGAACCGTCCCAGCGCGTCCGCCTCTTAAGCTTTCGTAAGATCGTTGGATGACAGGCGGGACAATGACAAACATGCTCCGGGCTACGCCAGAACATATCCAGTCAACTGGTAGCCCACCAGTACGAATCCCGCCGTCATGATCAGCATGTTCACGGCGTAGGCGCTCCGCAGGAACGATCCGCTGCGACGCCACATCTGGAACGCCAGCAGAATGCAGGTCAGCGCCAGAAGCTGGCCAAGCTCCACACCCAGATTGAACGCCACGATGTTGCCCACCAGGCCGTCGGCGGAAAGTGCGAGATCCTGCAGCTTCGTCGACAGACCGAACCCATGTGCCAGCCCGAATATCAGCACGGCGGCTCGCGGATTGATGTGGATGCCCATTCTTCGAAAGCCGCCGATGTTCTCGAAGGCCTTGTAGACCACCGACACGCCGATGATGGAGTCGACGATATGCGCGTTCGCATGAATCCCGGCCAGCACACCCAGAAGCAGCGTGAAGCTGTGACCGATGGCAAACAGCGTCGCGTACAGCGCCACGTCCTTCAGGCGGTAGAGAAAGAAGATGACACCAGCCAGAAACAGCAGGTGATCGTAGCCTGTCACCATGTGCTTGGCGCCCAGGTACATCAGCGGCAGGAAGTGCACGCCGGACACGGATTCCAGGTAAGCGGCATCGCCACCGGCCACACCATGGCCCGACGCCGTTGCCGCAACCCCGCAGGCCAGGACCGCGCCGAGTGCACGCCAGACGTATTTGAATTTCATCTGTGGTTCCCTCAGTGGATAATCCCGTAGTCCTTGATGTCGGTGAAATAGCCCGTCACCTGAAGCGTGATGGTCACCGGCTTGTCGGAGAGGCTGAGCCAGTACCAGCCATGCTCTCCGCTGAACGGTGCCACCAGCGAACCATGTCCCTCGTGCCCTGACTGCTGTTCCTCGTACCGGACAAATCCCTGACCCATGCTAGGGTCATGTCCGTGGAAGTCGGTATAGACCTCCCCGTCCGCCTTCCACGAGTACAGGATCACCTCGGCGGCATCCAGGATCGCCTTGATCTCGGTTTCCTGATCCGGCTGCAGCACAACCTTCATCGTCCGGCTCTGTGCATCGGCCTTCTTCAACTGGATGACGGCCGGATTGGGCAGGGGAATGGGCTGGCCGGGGTCCGACACGGTGATTTCGCGAACCTTCTCGTTACCGCCGACGACATCGCGAATCTCGAGCTTTCGCGTCGGACCGTTAATGGCAGTCAGGCCCAACGCGCGGCCGATGCCAGTGGGGTCCATGCCGTACTCTGCCGGAAGCACGGCGATGACAAGAATGACCAGCGCCGCGATCAGTGTCGCGGCAACCGTCAGTATCAGACGGCGCGCCGCAGGTGGCCTGACTTCGAAGGGAGAGGCAGGTTCAGTCATGGTGATTTCCTCGGCAAATGCATGTTCAGCTCTTCAGTGAAAGGGAAAGTCCGGTCCTGCGTGCGCGCATCAGTAGCCCGCAGATCGCTGGCAGGACGAACAAGGTGAGCGCGGTGGACGTGATCAGTCCACCGATGACCACCGTGGCCAGCGGCTTCTGAACCTCAACTCCCGCCCGGGTGGCCAGCGCCATGGGCACAAAGCCCAGCGAGGCTACCAGGGCGGTCATCAACACCGGGCGCACCCGCTCCAGCGAGCCCTCAATGATGGAGGTCGCAGCGTTCAGCCCCTGATCCAGCTTGCGCCGAATCGAGGCCATCAACACCAGCCCGTTCAGCACCGCCACTCCCGACACCGCGATGAACCCCGGCACACCCTCATTTTCGAAAATCAAGTTCGGAATAGAGGAAGATTCCCGCGTTACTCAGGGCGCCGACGACATAGTCTTCCATTCCTCAATCTTCACCCGTGCGACCAAGGAAGCGCCGCCGTGTCCGTCGGGACGGAAGACCAGCGCATCGCCGTCGGCCAAGCCCTGCGTAGCGGCCGGAAAGGCTTCAGTCATATTTGGATAATGGGTCACTACCACCGTGTTCGAGCCCGGTGGGGGTGGCTGCGCCGTCCTGGTTCGCAACCAGGCGCCACGCTTACCGTCTGATTCAGGGGCCATGCTCTGCCCCGAGTCGCCCAGCTCGACGTGCGTCACCGGCTCGCCAAGCTTCGCGAGTCGTATTGTCTCACGCGCGCGATAAGTCGGACTCGACAGCACCTCGCCAACCGGTATCCGCAAGCCACGCAGGGCGTCGCCCATGGCGCGCGCAGAAGCGCGACCGGCTTCGTCGAGTTGGCGCTCAAGCTGCGAATTGTCAGCATTGGCCAGCCCGGCAGCAGGTGGTGTGCGCGGCGAACTGGCGTGCCGCATGACGATCACGTAGCCACCGGAGCGCAGCTCCGTTACCAGCGCGTCGGCAGATAGGGCCTGGCTGAAGGCAGGTCCAAGTGCAAACCATGCGACAGCTATGCACAGCAGTTGACAGCGCTGGCGCGCAGCAATGGACATCTGGTCAGTCATGATTGATCCCGTCCGTGTCTGATGCGAGGAGTCTATATGCGCGGCAAGCGATTCTGGTGGATTCCACGAGTCCAGATCCGGCCGGTTCGCCGGGGCCGGGGCAGCGGCAGCAATGCCATCGACTGGCGGACAGAAGGCCAATCAGGCATCTTCGAGACAACGTTTCCGTCCGGCATCGACCACCTGCCATGGCCACCAACCTTTCACGCCGATGCTTCACATGGCTGGCCGTGTCGGCTCCACTGGCGCTGGCCGCCTGCCGCGCAAAGTCGCCGCAACCGATTGCACAGGCAGTAGATCTGCTGATCGAAACCAATGGCGACCTGCTCGAATTCAAGCCCCGCGAGTTGAGCTGCCGTGCCGGCGATCAGGTGCGGCTCACCTTCCGCCATACCGGCAAGTACGTGAACTTCGAGCACAACTGGGTGCTGATCGAGCGCGGGAGCTTCGATTCAATCACTGCTGCGGCCATGGCCGCCGGCGAGGCCGGGGGCTGGCTGCCCGCTGGGGATCGGCGGATACTGGCCTTCACGCCGATGTGCGGCAGGGGCCAGGTGGCCGTTACGGAATTCATCGCGCCGAAGGCCGGCGACTACCCGTTCATCTGCACGTTCCCCGGCCATGCGCAGAGCATGTGGGGCGTGCTGCACGTCCTTTCCCCGTAGAGGCATTCGTTCTTGCCACATCAAAGGAGAGCCTCATGATGACCAGAACCCGGATGTTCGCCGCGCTCGGTGCGGCACTGCTGGCACTCACGTTGCAGGTGTCGGCAGCTGCCGAGCCGAAGTCCCCGGACGCGGTAAAAAACGCGTTACGAATACTGGCCTATGTGCAAGACGACATGGCCCGCAAGCTGCCCGGCCGGGCCTATGCGCGACTGCCGCACGAGAGCCAGGAATTCACCGAAGCCTCCGCGGCCATGCGCGACGCGGTCGCGTCCGATCCACCGGAGTTTCGCGCCAGGGTCGAGGCCGCACTCAACAAGGCGCTGACGGCATCAAACACAGTAGCCAAGATCAGCGAGTCGAATGACGACGCGAAGATAGCCGCGGCCGTCACCGCAGTCGACACCGCGCTTCAGGACCTCAATGCGCTTTTCCCGCAGCCCTTACGACCGGTTCCGGGTCAACTGGGTCAAGGACCGGGCAAGAGCCCCGGTGGGCCGCCGCCAGGGCTGCGATAACCGGCACGGTGCGAGCCCTGCTGGCCTTTGCGAAGCTCGGCGTCAACAACTCAGGCGGAATGCTTTGCGTACTCGAACAGTTCGATGACATTTCCAGATGGATCTTCAAGCAGGATTTGGCGACCAGCACCCCCTCCTGCGATTTCACCCCGAAAGGTCGCGCCCGCGACCCTGAGTTTCCCGATCAGGCCTTCAAGATCACTTGTGATGATCATGAATCTGCTCCAGCCGCCAGGCGCTGGATTTCCTCCCGCCTTGCCTGCACTACCCGCTCCCGGGACGTTGAGAAACAGATGCAGGTCAGCCAGTGCTAACTCAGCGAATTTACCGGGGTTATGTTTCTCGACGGAGAATCCAAGCCGGTCACGGTAGAATTCCACACACTTGTTAACGTCGTTCACAATGTATCTGACAGATGCCATATCGCATTCTCCTTGTCAGTTCCGACTCACATATGGAACACAAGAATTCTACTGCTCGCATACATGCGCCTCCAGCGCGGGCGGAATTTGCATTGCAAGCATATTCGCCGTAGGAATCGTCTTACTTTCAGTTTTCTGTTGAGCTAGAGGTGAAATCCGGCCTTGTGGGTACCTGAGTTCGCCAGATTTCGGTATCTCGTCTCTACTCAAACAGTTACCCGCAACTATCGGGTCCTCTCCTGGGCACCGACGTCATCCCTGCTTTGAGTAGCACGACGGATTTGAGTCGGAGCCGGCATTACGATTCTAAATCAACTCCACCGCGCCGCCGTATGCCACCAGCGTACGGTCCGCCGTCACCAATCGCAGCGGCTCGGCAAAGGCTTGCGCCAGAAGCAATCGATCGAACGGGTCGGTGTGATGCAACGGCAACTTGGCCACCGCTGCTGCGTGATGCGCCGTAACGGGCAACTGCTGAAAGCCGCTGTCATCGATGGCCTGTGCGAAGGCATGGGCATCCCCTTCAATCTTTCCCAAGCGCGCCATGATCGCGATCTCCCAAATGGAGGCGGCCGATACATACACCGCCTCTGCACCTGTCAGATACGCGCGAGTAGCGGGCTTGAGCTGCCGGCTGCCAGTCACAGACCAGATGAACACGTGAGTATCAATGAGCAAACGCATCAGCGCCCCTCGAACTGCGCCAACACGTCATCGGGCAACGGGAGGTCAAAATCCTTGCCAACCTTTACTCTGCCCTTGAGCACGCCGAAGCGAATTTTATGCGGCGGGGTGACCAGACTCGTCAGTCGCGCCACCGGCTTCCCGCCGCGCGCGATGATCACATCCTTTCCCGCTGCGGCCTGCTCTACGAGCTTGGACAGCTGCTGGCTGCGCCGGTTCGCTGCCCAGCGATCGCAATAGTTGCAGGCGCGCCGCCGCGCCACTACAGGGCGTAATGCCGGACCAGCAGCCAGGAAAGCGTGACCAGCATCAGGATCACGAGCGGCAGGCCGACCTTCACGAAGTCGCGAAATGAATACCCTGCCGCATTCATCACCAGCAGATTGGTCTGGTAGGCCATGGGCGTGGCATAGCTCAGATTGGCTCCAAACAGGATGGCCAGAACGAACGGCTCGGCCGGCAGCCCGAGCTGGCCCGCCATGGTCACAGCGATCGGCGTACCAATGGCAGCCGACGCGCTATTGGAGACGAAATTGGTCAGCAGCGCCGACAGGGCCATGATCGAGGCGACCTGCATTGCGGGCGGAAGATCAGCGACCGCCACCACGGCTCCAGAGGCGAGCCAGTCCGCGGCGCCAGACCCGACCAGACTCAGGCCCAGCGCAATGCTTGAGGCCACGAGCAGCACAACCTCGATGCTCATGGCGCGCCCGATGCCTTCGAACTTGACGCAGCCGCGCAGCAGCATCGCAACCACACCCAGCAGCGCAGCGACATGGATGGGCAGCAGCTTGAATGACGCGATGGCGACGACTGCGGCCATGATGCCCAGCGCCCATGGGGCCAGCGGTGTCCGCGGCAGGATCTGCTTGGAATCAAGCACCATCAGATCCCACTGACCGCGAATTCCCGAGATGCGTGTTTCAGGTCCCTGCACCAGCAGCAGATCGCCGGCCTGCAGGACAATATCAGCCAGATCCGCCGCCGATCGCATCAGATCGGTATCGCTGCGATGCAAGGCAATCACCACGACACCGAAGTGCTCAGCGAGGCGGGCATCCTTGATGGTCGTGCCGCACAAGCTCGATCGGGAACCGATCACCAGCTCAGCAACACCCTGATCTTCCCCCTTCTCCCCTGCAACGATGAATTGCCCGAGCCCGTCGCTATCGAAGAGTTCCACACCCAGCGCATCGGCGATTTCGCGCAATCCGCGGGGCGTATCGGCCAGCAGCAACTCGTCCTGTTCCCGGAATGGCAGGTCCGCCCCCAAAGGAGTCACCTGGCCGGCCCGTCTGAGCTCCAGCAGGGGCAGGCTGCGGCCCAGCGCCTTGGACGCCTGAGCAAGCGTTCGTCCCTCGAGTGACGTTCCAGCGACGATTCTGACCCTGCTTTCATATACACGCTGCAGGTCAACCGGCCTTGCTCGCCTGTCGGAGAGCAACCGCGGTGCGACCAGCCACAGATAGGGGATGGCAACCAGCAGGGCACCCGCCGAGATGGCCGTGAAATCGAAGATGCCGATTTGCCGCACGCCAAGATCCGCAGCAATGGAGATGACCAGCAGATTGGTGGAGGTCCCCAGCGAGGTCACCATTCCTCCACCCAGAATTGCGAAATTGACGGGCATGAGTGTTTTCGCCGCCGAGGCGCCGGTTCGCTCAGCAATGCCGAGCAACATCGGCAGCATCATGATCAGCACTGGCGTGTCGTTGACGAAGGCGCTGATCCCGACACAAAACACCAGCGTCAGCAGCAATCCCAGCGTAGCCGACCATTTCCACAGTCGTGTCAACACACGCACCAGCGGCTCGAGCGCACCGGTCATCAGCATGCCGCGCCCCAGAATCATCAGTGACAGGATCGCGATCAGCACCGGGTGCCCGAAGCCCGACAACACATCGACATCGCTGATGCGGACCGAGCCCTGGTTGTATGGAAACAGGTAAAACGTCAGCACCAGCGAGACCAACAGCACCAGCGCCACCAGTTCCATACGGACTTTCGGGCGCGTGTAGAGATAGAACGCGATGCAGGCGATCGCCAGCACGACGATGGCATGTGGCCCCGGGATCTGGGTCATGAGGTCATCAGGTCAGTTCTGCGGATCCGGACCGTGCAGATGGACATCCCGCTGCGGATAGGGGAACGTGATGGCTGCAGCTTTGAAAGCATCCCAGATTTCCAGATACACATCCGAACGGATATTGTTCACGCCATCCTCTGGATCCCGAATCCAGAACCGCAACTCAAGGTCTATGCCGTTCTCCGCGAATCCAGTCAGGCGCGCGGCGGGCGCTGGCTCCTTTTCGACGCGCACGTGGGAAGACGCTGCACGTTCCATCAGCGCCATGGCCTGTCTGGGGTTGTCGCGATAGCTGATCCTGACGGGTAACTTGAGGCGGACCTGCCGGTCCGCGTAGCTCCAGTTGATGACTTCCGAGGTGATGATGTTTTCATTTGGAATCAGTGTGTCCACCCCATCGCGGTCACGTACCACCACATAGCGGGCGCGCAGTTCGCGCACCACGCCAAAGCGGGTACCAATGGTAATGACATCGCCCGGTCGTATGGAGCGGTCGCCCAGCAGAACAAAGCCACTGACGAAGTTGGAGGCAATGCGCTGCAGGCCAAAGCCAAGGCCCACGCCCACTGCCCCACCGATGACGGTGAGCGTGGTCAGATCCAGACCCACGGAACTGAGGGCCAGCATGATGGCAATGAGAACGAGAAGGACGCGAACAAGCTTGCCGATGCCCACACGAAGACCGATCGGCAATTGCGCCAGCGCCAGGACACGGCGCTCGATCAGCGCTCCCAGATACGAGGCACCACCCACCAACAGCAACAGCACCAGCAGGGCCCGGATGGCATCCAGCAGCGAGACGCGGGAGTTGCCTACAGGAATGGCAACCGAATCAATGGCGGTGATGACCGGTCCCAGGCGCCCCATCATCATCAGCAGCAGCAGCACCCACGCGGCCCAACCCAAAATGCGCTCGTTCGGCGACATGCGTCGCAGGGGCGCCAACAATCGCAGCAGGACGAATACGCCCAGACGGCTTGACAGCAGCACTCCTGCCAGCACGATCAGCGCGACAAGGGCTTCGGTGTATTCGCCGGCAGCCCGCAGTGCCCAATAGCCGGCCAGAGAAGTTGCGATAACCAGCGCGGAGGGAAGCAGCCGCACGAGCAGCGCTACGACAACTGGTGTGCCAACTCCATTCTGCCCCAACGCCGCAATGCGCGGCCGGATCAGTCTCCAGCCACCATATGAGAGGCCAAGAGCTACGCCAATCGCGATCAGCGGCCAAGGCCACAGGCGCTGCAGCGGATCCGCGATCAGATCTCGCAGCAGATCATCCATTAGATGCCAGAAATTCGTTGTATTCATTCGACCAGGCCCTCAATGTGCAGCGTACCCTGTCGATGGAGGCGGCGCAGCAATTCGAAGGCACTCCAGCCCGGGATGAAGCGGCCAGACTAACCATGCTTGATATCGCTGCAATTTTCCTCGTATTCACAGCCCTGCTGGCTTACCTGAATCACAGGTTCATCGGCCTGCCTACGACCATCGGAGTGATGGCGGCCTCCATGGCACTGTCACTGCTACTGATCGGGCTAGACCGGCTCGGCATAGCAAGCGCGCTGCATACCTACGAAGAAAGCCTGCTGCGCTCCATAGATTTCTCTGATCTCCTGATGCAAGGCATGCTGTCATTTCTGCTGTTCGCCGGCGCCCTGCATCTGGATCTTGGCGCGCTACGGACCTATCGATGGCAGATTGGGGCACTGGCGCTGCTGGGCACACTGCTTTCAACTTTTCTGGTGGGATACAGTCTCTGGCTACTGCTTCCTTTGATTGGCTGGCAGCTACCTCTGATCTATTGCCTGCTGTTTGGTGCGCTCATTTCTCCCACGGACCCCATCGCCGTGATGGGGATACTCAAATCCGCGGGCGCACCCAAGAACCTGGAACTGGTCATTGCCGGTGAATCACTGTTCAATGACGGCGTTGGCGTGGTTATCTTTTCGCTACTACTTGCGACGCTCGCCAGCGGCACACCACCCACCGCAGGCGATACATTGATCCTGCTACTGCACGAAGCAGGCGGCGGAATACTCTTCGGGCTGGCGTTGGGCGTCGGAACGTTCCTGCTCCTGCGCAGCGTCGACAACTACCAGGTGGAAGTGATGATCACGCTTGCGGCAGTGGCAGGCGGCTATGCGCTGGCGAGCAGGCTGCATGTCTCGGGCCCGCTCGCGATGGTCGTCGCGGGTCTCCTGGTGGGCAATCACGGTCGCAGGCTTGCCATGTCCGATACGACCCGACGTTATGTGGACATGTTTTGGGAATTGCTGGATGAAATGCTGAACGCCATTCTGTTCGTGATTCTCGGCATGGAGATCCTCACCATAGAATTCGATGGCGGCCTGCTAGTGGCAGCGTGTGCTGCTACGGCAATTACGCTGCTGGCGCGACTGCTTACGGTGGGCGTGCCGGTTGGACTGTTGCATCAGGTGTTCGGCTTGCCGCAAGGCTCCTGGAAAGTACTGACCTGGGGCGGCCTGCGCGGAGGCATCTCCGTCGCACTGGCGCTGTCTCTACCCGCCGGGCCGGCTCGGGAGATCATTCTGGGACTCACGTACTGCGTGGTGGTGTTCTCCGTGCTTTTTCAGGGTCTCAGCATCGGCTGGGTATCACGCCGGGCAGTGGGCAATGGTGCTTGGCGGTCCAGTTGAGCAGCCTTGCCATGCCCGCTGCGCCAACCCACTTCACCTCCGCTCTCGGTGCGTCGCCAAGTCCGTGGCCGGCTGCAGAACCGGGCCAAGCCTCCTGCGGGGCACCGGGGAATGCAAACATTGCATATGCAAGACCAATGACCGCTCAGTAGAAGGCAGTCTGCCCGAACAGCCGTCTGCTCCTGGCCGAATTAAGACTCTCTTGCGTGTTGGGCTGCCACTCAGGCCGGCTTGCGCATTGCGTCCAATGCCGCTCGGGCGATAAACCCGGATCTGGTCTCACCCTGCTTCCTGGCGTAGGCATCCACCGCGCTCAAAATACGCTGCGGCATCGTGATGTTGATCTGAGCAGCCTTATCTCCAAGCTCACTGGCGTCGACGTCGACCACGGCCCAGGTCCAGCCGCGATAGCTGCGCTTCTTCTGAAGCTGCTCAATCAGCGTCGGTGCCGGAAATGCTTTGCCGTCGTCGAGCAGCCCTTCCAGGTGAAGCAGGATGGCCTCACGCGCATTGGTAATCGCATCATCCAGTGTGTCACCGGCGGAAAAACAGCCAGGCAGATCCGGGACGACGACCCCGAACGCATGTTTGGCGTCACCGGTTTCAATGGCAATGGGATAGCGCATAAATTCAATTCCTCACTTCAATCCAGCCTGCTTGCGAATCGCCAGAACCAGGCCCTTTCCAAAATCCTTCTTTGGGTGTGGCACCGTGATCGTGCGCGGCTTGATCGGATGCACAAATTGATGGTGGCTACCGCGAGTACGCTGCAGTTGCCAGCCATCAGTTTGCAGCAGTTTGATCAGCTGTGGGTATCTCATCGACGCGCAAAGCTCACCCGTCTTCTGTGGGTATCGCCGGCCGCTGGACATCTTGATTCGGGCCGGAAGCCGCCACGGAGTTCGGCGCTTCGCCGCGGCCTCGGAAGGTGTCGCCACATTGACATGTGTACCACATGTGACTATTCTTAAGCACATGTCAAAGATGATCCAGCTACGCAACGTTTCCGAAACCCTGCATCGTCAGCTCAAGGCCCGTGCGGCGCTTGCCGGCCTCCCGCTGTCGGATTTTCTGATCCGGGAAGTGCGCAAGATCACCGAACAGCCGGCGCCAGATGAAATGCGTCGTCGCCTGCAGGAGCGGGAGGCTTACACCGGCAAGCTATCACCGAGCCTGGCACTGCGCGCGGAGCGTGACGCCCGGTGATCGTTGCTGACGCCTCTGCGGTACTGGAGATCCTGCTCCGGACACCCAAGGCCGAGATTCTGGATGATCTGCTGCTTTCCAGCACTGCGGCCTTGCATGCGCCTCACCTGATTGACGTCGAGGTAACCCAGACGTTGCGCCGACTCGTGCTGAGTGGCGATCTGGGCGAGCGACGAGCGGTGCAGGCAATCGACGATTTCCGGGGCATACGGATCGAGCGCCACGCGCACATGGATTTCGTCATGCGTGCGTGGCAGTTGCGATCCGCGATGACAGCCTACGATGCCATGTACGTGGCTTTGGCCGAAGCCCTGGAAGCGCCGCTGGTAACGTGTGATGTGAAGTTGTCGCGAGCACACGGTCACGGCGCAATCATTCGCGCAGTTTAAGCCATGCGCCGTCGCAGACGGCTCGGCGCGCGTCATGAAACCGCCGCCGCAGCTCAGGCGTTCTTTCGCAAGGCGCAGCGTGCGCCGGCACGCGAGACCGTCGTGGACTCGGCCATGGTGAAGGAACTGCGTGCGACGCTGGGCCTGAGCCAGGCAAAATTTTCTGCCCTGCTGACCGTTGAACTCACCACCCTCCAGAACTGGGAGCAGGGTCGGCGTGAACCGCAGGGGCCAGCACGAAACCATGTTCCCCTCATGGACTCAAATAACTATTGAGTCCTCTCCTGGGCAGCAGGACAAACCCTCCCAACGCATTTCAATACGCCGGGAGGCGAGGGGGAGCCGGCAGTTTGCGGGTCTTTTTTACCCGACCGCGCCCGGCCGCGTACTGACTTTCACTCCTCCTTGCGCAGCAGTCGCCACAAGGTAGTCTGATCCGGAAATCCAGTAGGTTCGAGCTTGACCGACTTCTGGTAACGCTTCATGGCGTCTGCCGTCTGCGTCGAATACTGACCGCTGGCCGCTCCCTTGTAGAAGCCACTGGCCCCGAGTGATTGCTGTACACGCTTGATGAGATCCGCGTAGTGCAGCACCTGGCGGTTGCCGACACTCACGCTCACCTTGTCGGACTTCGCCGTGATGCGATCCACCTCCAGCTTCGCAACCAGCTGGCTGATCACGCCAAACACCGGATCGCGAGGATGCTTGCCGCAGTGCTGATCAAGGACCGCCATCAGCAGCTCGGTGCTTTCGAATGACATGACATCATAGGTGCGGGGCACATTCTGGTTGATGGCCGTGATGTATCCATCCACCCACGAGGCCACTACCCGATAGGTCTCACTATTGCCCCCGCGTGCCTGCGTGAACATGGCGCAATTGATGAGCGCTGCGCCGCGCACCGCGTACTGCCCCTTTTCGTCCCCTGCCCTTGCCCCCGGCATTGCCAGCACCGTGGCGAGCAGCGCCAGCCACTGCAAACGCAGGTATTGGCGAACCGGCGCGTCAGACACCAGCCACCGCTGCATTGCGACTCCTTCGGCGCCCGAGCAGAAGCAGGCCACACAGGCCGGCTGTCATCAGTGCCAGTACGCGAGGCTCGGGAACGCTGGACCCATCCGCAATCGTGACGAGGAATGCCTGCGCAGAAATCGAATCGAAACCGCCCAGTGCAAACTCCTCGTCGAAGATGGAGAAGAAGAGCTTGTCCGTCTCGAACAGGTCCGATCCCAGGCCCAGAAGTTCATTCAGGCTCGGCGGGTCGACAGACAGGATCTCCTTGCCTGCGACTTCCGCCGACAGGCCGAAATCGTAGATCTTCCACGTTCCCGTAAGGCCCAGATCCAGGCCGGTATTGTTCCGAAGCACGGCATCGACCCAGAAGGTCGGCGAGAACAGTGTGTTTTCGCTGATGGCGAACTGCGGCAGTTCTGCCCACTCACCTGACCAGCTCGAATGAAAGCCGTCGCTGCCGGCAATCTGTACCGGGGCACTGAACTTGAAATCGACCATCAATGTCGGCACCAGTTCGAAATCCTGCCTCAGCCCCAGCACCGGGCCGGCGTCGACGTCGAGCACGTCAATCGAAGCCCCGAACTTGAACACCGACGTGTCGATCAGGTCGAGGTTGAGGCCCAGGGGAAACGGAAATCCGGCTGCGGCGGACGCCAGGGTAGCCAGGCCATCGAGATCAGCGTGCAGAGTGAGGATGTCGTCCCTGCCCGTCGCCGCGATCATTCCGTCGGCGATCTCGCCAGGACCCGCCTCGACGTCCGGGACGTTCACTTCCAGCGTGGCGAGATCTATTTCTATGGATCCCGCGGGCATGGTGTTGATGAGGTCGCGCGTTAATGGCAGGTCGTCACTCAGCTGGATGCCGACGCCGGTTACGGCAATGCCGGCCGAGAGTGTGAGGGCATCTCCGTCCAGTATCGGCACCTCTGCGAGCGGCCCGTCGTCGTCCCCGAGCCCATCGAGAATCTTCAGTCCACCCGGATCAATCGAGAGGATGCGTTGATCCACGTCGAGTGCCGGCAGCGCGACTGGACCGGAAGCGGCGCAACCAAGCGTGAAGGCGCAGACCTGTGCGCTGACGGTCCCGGACATCTCCAGGATGCCGCTGATCCAGGCTTCAGCCTGAGGCGCCTGGGTCGCGATCGTGCCTTTTGAAAACGTGTTTGTGGGGCCGATGCTGAAGAACTGGGAGGCGCCCACCATCTCCGGGATGTCGGCCGTCACCTGAAATGCGGCGGCTGAATTGATGGAACCGGCGTCAAGCGAGTAGCCCAGCTCTATCCCGATCCTGCCGGAGGAATTCACATTGAGTTGCGCACCAGAGCGTGTGTCGACGACCACCGGATCCAGGCCCGGGATCAATGTGACTTCTTTCCAGCAGCCACAGCCATTCAGCAGACGCGGCTCCCACACGGTGGTGGTTACCTCGCTGGTGCCCGGAAAGATCTGGGTGTTGGCGCTGCCGATGATGGCGCCGATCGTGGCGTCTCCATTCCATCCCTTGCCGAGGAAAATCGTGTCCTGCAGCACGCTGGCATTGCCGGTACCCCAGATGCTCTGGGCAGCGCTGCTGAATTCGAGCACATCCGGGGTGTAGGGCACCGCATGGGCCGGCATGGATACGGCGCATGCTGACAGCAGAAGCGCCAGGGTATAGTGCTGAAGCAGTCGCATTCTGTTGCTCCCCATTGAAAATTCTTGTTCTTTCAAAAACAGCGTGCAAAAAATGCACCAAGCCGGGGAATTCCAATCATTTCAGCGTGGCGCGAGTACCACAGTTGAAGTCATGTAAGTATCCCCGACACTATCCAGACTCCCTTCCTGCACCGTCTGGAGGTCAGATCCCTTGTGCAGTTGAAGAACTTCCCGATGGCCTTTGCAAAGAATTCCGCTACGGTGAAGCGCATATGCATTTTCAATTCTGGTGCATCGCTCATCGACGGGAGTAAAGGCGCATGTAAACCGCTGCCCGCATTTTTCTTTGCCCCTCAATGCCCGTCCCGATCAATTCGTGATGGTTGATGCGGCCCGCGTCATGTGCGCATTCCACGGCGCGGTGTTTCGTCTCTATAGTGGCTATTGCGAAGCTGGTCCTGCAGCGAGTTCGTTCCTTGAACCAGTCGAGGTGATTGTCCGCAACGGAGCCGTCTGCATCACGGACAGCGCCGCAAGGTACTCAAGGGAGACCCTGCCCACCTGCCGCAATGAGGCGGCCTTCCCTCATGCGCACACGCTCCATCACGATACCGAGTTCTTCACTGTACCTGCGCACGAGTCGCTGGTCGCTTTCGGCAATCAGACTAACCGCCAATCCCTTCTGCCCCGCCCTGCCCGTGCGACCGACGCGATGCAGATAGGCCTTGCTCTCCGTCGGCACTTCGAGGTTCACCACCAGCGTCACGCCTTTGATGTCCAGGCCGCGCGCCGCAATATCGGACGCTATTAACACCCGAATCGAGCCGTTGCGAAAGCCATCCATGGCCTGCTGACGGCGATGCTTGTCATTGGCCGCGTTGAGGTCCGCGGCCGGAATATTGTGATGCGCCAGCTTGGCAGCGACCTTGTCCGCCATGTCATTGCGATGCACGAACACCAGCGCTCGCTCGGGATCCAGCGCGTGCAGCAATTTGCGCAGTTCGTCCGGCTTGTCACGCGCATCGCAGGTCAGATAGAGATGCTCGATGTTCTGGTTAACCGCCGCGGCGCCAGCTTCGAGCATCACCAGTTCCGGTGACAAGGATCGAATGGTCGCGGTGCTCTGCGGTTCCCGCGTGGCGGACGCGAAAATCAGCTGGCGGGTAGGCGGTGTCGCCTGAATGATGGCCCGAACAGCCTGCAGGCTTTCTTCATTCAGGAGCCGATCGGCTTCATCAATGACAACGCTGCGAACTTCCTTGGCCTTTAACTTGCCCTTGGCAATGAGCTCCGCGATACGACCGGGCGAACCCACCACCAGATGCGGCTTCTTCTTCAGCTTGTCGATCTGGCGTTCCGTCGAGGTGCCGCCAATCAACAACAGCACCCGAACGCCCCATCCCGCGTTCTGCGCAAGATCAGTGCATTGCCGTTGAATCTGGATCGCGAGCTCGTGGGTCGGTGCCACGACCACGATCTGCGTTGCCGCAAGTCCGACGTCCAGGCGGCAGAACAGTGGCAGCAGATACGCCAGTGTCTTGCCCGTGCCGGTCTCGGCGTGCAGGTACGCGTCCTTGCCCGCCAGCAGCAAGGGCAGCGCTGCAGCCTGGATGGGGGTGGGATCCGTGATCTCCTGCCTGGCAAGCGCGGAAATCAGGTCGGGGGGAACCTGCAGTTCGCTGAATAAAACGTGGTTCATGGCGCACCAGACTCCTCACCCGTTCATTGCAATTGGGCGCGCGGCCGATCTTGTGTAGCCGTTCCGCCGTACTCCAGAGCCCCCCCCCCTCAAGAGAGCGCTTCCGAAACCGCGCCACACTCCAATGCCACAAGGCGCGAGGCAATCAGGAGGCATCATGAAAGGTCATCTCTACCGCATCACAGTTGAGCATGTCGAGGATGCAAAGGGCAATGCCGTGGAGGCGGCACCCCTGACCTTCGAGGTCAGAAACCACGACGATCTCTTTCCAATCGTGGACAGGATGCATGACCAGCTTCTGGCTGGCCCGAACGGCGATCCGGGTGCGCCGGAAACGCGGTCAATGCCAGATCATCACGCCGACCAAGATGGGGCTGACCGTCTGTTCATCGCGACCCTTTCAAACGTGCCGCAGTGCGTGCACCGGATCAGCGTTCGCAGTACGCCAGGACTGCACCGCCACCGCAGCGAAAGCCACCGCGGATGCTGCTGCGGCCGACAGCAGGAATATCAGCGGATTGATGCCGGCGCGGTAGGCGAAGCCGGCCAGCCATTCATCGATTGCGAACCAGGAGGCGACGCTGGCGAGCACCGATGCGATCAGCACCAGCACCAGGATGCGATTCGCCAGCAGTCTGATGATCTGCCAGGCCGTTGCGCCGAGCACCTTACGCGTGCCGATCTCGCGGCTGCGCTGTTCGGTAGTAAACGTCGCGAGGCCAAATAATCCCATGCAGGCGATGAAGATGCTGACGCCGGCGAAGATGCCGATCAGTTTGGTCAGTGACAGTTCAGCCTTGTATTGTCCGTCCAGCGCCTCATCCAGAAAGCGGTATTCAAACGGGTGCCGCGTATCTGCTGCGGTCATGACGCGCTTGACGAAAGCCAACGTCTTCCCGACATCGGCGTCAGCGATGTCGAGAATCAGGTGGCGTTGTTCGAATGGCTTGTCGAGATCGCTGACTATCGACATGTCGTTGTTGACCCGTCGGACGACAAGAGGCTCGACTTGAAACTTGAGCGACTTGAAGTTGAAGTCGCGCACCACGCCCACCACGCGTCCGTCCAGTACGCGCTTTCCCAGCGGGTCAGTCCAGCCCATGGCCTTCACCAGCGCCTCGTTGACCAGCAGCTGCGATCCAACATCAGTGACCAGACGGGAGGAGAGGTCACGTCCCTCCTTGATCTTCAGGTCCAGCACCTGCTCGTATCCCTCACCGACCGAGAGGATGTTGAACAGTTGCTGCTCCATGGCGCCGCTGTTGCTCTCCACCTCCACGAGGCTGGTACCCAGGCGGTCGCCGTCTGCCGGTGTCTGTCGGGCAACCGCAACCCCGCGTACGCTGCTGTTGCCCAGCAGCTCATTGCGTATCGCCGGAATCTTGTCAATGACAGCTGCGCCGCGCAGCGACACCGTCAGGCGATTGTGACGCTCGAAGCCCAGCGGCTGGTTAGCTACATAGTGCATCTGCGCCACCATCAGCAACGTACAGGCGATGGCGGCAGCGGAGATCGTGAACTGCACCAGCACCAGGAACTCGCGCATACGCAGGCTGCCCTTCCCGGCAGGCTGCCTGCCTGCAAGTGCGGTGAGAGGCGCCCAGGACGAGAGATAGAACGCCGGATACGCCCCCGAAAGCAGGCCGATGCCCAGCGCCGACGCCACCAGCCAAAGCGCCAGTTGTGGCTCGTGCATCAGGTCCATAGCCACCTGTCCATCCATCAGCGAATTGATCGACGTGTACTTCAACACGACCTGGACAATAAGCACCGCTAGCAGCAAAGCAATCAGTGCAAAAAACACGGCCTCGCCCAGGAACTGAAACGCCAGCGACACCCGGCTGGCGCCAAGGATCTTACGGAAGCCCACCGAGCGCGCCCGGCGCGTGGCGCGCGCGGTGGCAAGATTCATGTAGTTGATGCAGGCGATGATGAGGATGATCAGCGCCACAGCCGCGCAGCCGTAGATATAGGCCCGGTTGCCGGTTGGAAGATCGCGAGAGACGTCACTATAAAGATGCACATCACGTATTGGTTGCAGCCAGCTCCGCCACTCAATGTTGTCGCTCTTCAGCAGTTCGGCCATGTACTTCTGATAGAAAGCCTCACTCATGCCTTTCCACTCGGAAGGCCGGAACGACGGATACGTGACCAGGTAGGTGTAGGTGCGATTCTGTATCCTGGCCAATTGGGCTCGACGTGCGGTGGGATTGTCGGCGAGCCTGAGGTACGTGCGGTTATAGGACCAAAGGAAGTTATATTTCAGGTGCGTATTCGCCGGCAGGTCAGCGAACACCAGCGTGATCTTGTTGGGATTGCCCGAGTCGGAAGTCATCATCTTGCCGATCGGGTTTTCGTTGCCGAAGTACCTCTTCGCGACGCTTTCGCTTATGGCGATGGTGTTGCCATCAACTAGCGCCGTTTTCGGATCGCCGGCAAGCACCTTGACTGGTAGTGCCTCGAAGACATTTTGATCGACGAAAAAGCTGCCATCCCAGTAGTAGACCTTATCGGGCTGATCAACGCGCCGCATGGAGACGCCGCCGTTGTTGGCGTTGTTCTGGAAACGGACATAGGCTTTTATCCTGTCCGGGTATTCGGCAGCGAGCATTGGCCCCATCGCTTCCGAGGTGATCGCAAGTCTCGAGCTCTTTCCGGACGCTGTGTAGTCGTTCTCCACACGGTAGACGTTCTCATGTCCTTTGTAGTGCCGGTCGTAGGTGAGCTGGCTCTTGAGGTACAGACCCAGGATCAGACAAGAAGCCAGGCCCAGCGCCAGCCCAGCCACATTGATGGCTGCATAGAGCCTTTCGCGGCCGAGGTTGCGGAACAGTACGAGTGTGTAGTTGCGCATGGGCTACCGGCCGACATTGCCCTTGTCAGTATGGTTCAGAACCCGCATCGACGATTGGTTATCACAGAAGGTTTGGCTCGGTCGTGGCGCCTGACGCTACATCGTAGCTTGTATGAACGCGACTACGTACGAATCCCTTCCACTGACCCTATCGGTCGTAGCGCAGACCGTAACCGTAACGATACAGCGGCTGCACACTGTCAAAAGGCAGGTCGGACTTCTGCTCCCGCACGGCCTGCATGGATGAGGGCAGCTCGAACGGCAGCCGGCCTTCCGGTTGCGCCTTGCCTGCAATGACATCGAGCAGCGCTTCGTCGCTGATGCCGAAGTCGCCAAACAGGGCACTCACCAGCGGCTTCACATTGGTGAGTATGGCCGGCCGGTCCAGCATCACCGTGACGACAACAGGGACCTTGCGCGCCGCTGCACGGATTACCGCAAGCGTGGGGTCACCGGCTTTGAAGTCCAGATCCCCCTCGTGCTGGATCGCTCCAAACGCATATCCCGGATGCACAACCTGGTATGGCGCCTGGGTTCGAATGATGGCCAGCGCTGCGGTGTCGAGACTGTCCGTCACCTCGAAGCCGGCACGGCGCGCGGCATCGGCGGAGATGCCGCGCAGGAATACCTTCCCGCTGCCGGGCTTCCAGGGCAGCAACTGGCGTGAATTCTCGAGCAGCACCAGCGCACGGCGTTGTGCTGCGTCGCCTTCGGCCAGGAATGCGGCGCTGCCCGCCTTCACGGATGCCGCCGCAGCGTCCACGTAGGGATTCTCGAACAGGCCGAGCTGGAATTTGAGCACGAGCACTCGGCGCACGGATTCATCCACACGCACTTCGGTGATCAATCCCTGCTCTACCGCATTCACCAGGTGCTGGCCTTCATCCGTGCCGCCGAACTGATCCAGCCCGGCAGTCAGGCCCTTTGCGAAGCGCTCCGGCTTGGAAAGCGCTTCCACGCCCCATGCAGTGGAGATCCCACTGAATGTCGGCTTCTGGCTGGCTGGCACGCCATCGTGGCATACAGCGCCACAATCCTGCGTGATCGCCCAGTCCGAGATCACGAGACCGGCGAACCCTTCCTGCTTGCGCAGGATGTCGGTCAGCAGCCAGCGGTTGTAACCGCCGCCCACCTGCTCTACCAGCTTGCCGTCCACCTGCAGGTCGGAGAACACGCTGTATGTCGGCATGACGCCCGCTACCTCAGCCTGGAACGCGGCACGAAACGGTTTGACGTGGTAGTCGAAATTATTGCCGGGGAAGCTCGCGAAGCGCCCGTAGTAGTTGTGTGAGTCCCAGCCGTCCTTTGCTGCGCCATAGCCTGCAAAATGCTTGATGACGACGGCGACGCTGTTAACGTCCACGCCCGCCTCGCCGCTCTGGAAACCCGCGACGTACGCCTGCGCCATGCGGCCTGCCAGGTCGGCATCTTCGCCAAAGGTGGCGGTCACGCGGGTCCAGCGTGGTTCGGTGGCGAGGTCTGCCTGCGGCGACAACGCCATGTGCAGTCCCACGGCGCGATACTCCTGCCTGGCGATCTCGCCGAAGCGGCGCACCAGCGCGGCGTCGCCAATGGCCGCCATGCCCAGCATCTCCGGCCATTGTGAAAAGCCCGCGGAGGACACTGCCGCACCCGCCGTGAACTGGAAGTGATGGCGTGGATCGGTGGACAGCGTCATCGGAATGCCGAGCCTTGCGCCTTCGGCAATCTCCTGGAGCCGGTTGTTCTGCGTAGCCAGTGCCTCCGGCTGCAAAGCCAGCCGGGAGATCGCACTGGTGACATGCCGCGTCACGATCAGTGTGCGCGCGGCGTCAAGATCATAGGCACTGCCGCCGCCGCTGACGCCGGTGTTCGCGGTGGATTGCGCCGTGCCATGCATCAGCGTGCCGGCCTTCTCCTGCAGCGTCATGCGCCCGACGAGATCGGCCGCGCGCTGCGCCGGCGGAAGGCGCCAGTCTTCGTAAGGTTCAAGCCTGCCACTGCCGTTGAGATCACGGAAGCGCAGCATGCCGACCTTCAGCAGCGGCTTGCTGCGGCCGCCAAGCTCCGGTTGCGGAAATGATGCCGGCGCTGGCTGCGAATCGCAGCCACAGAGCAGCGCAACTGCCCCGGCCGCGGCGGCCAGGGCCAGAGCAGGCCGCATCAGAACAGCCGTGGCAGGAAGTCGTTGAGGTAGCGGCGCCAGTTGATCCAGGTATGGCCGCCGCAGCTCTCGTTGTACACGTACTTGATGCCCTGCTTGTCGAGCATGCCGCGGGTGGGCGCCGAAGTGCCGTAGAGGAAGTCATCCTTGCCGATCGCGTAGTACACGAGCTTGAGGTCCTTCGCGCTGCGCGCCAGGGCCGCGGCATTGTCCTTCTCGTAGTTCGTGACATCGGCCTGGTTGTTGTTCATTCCCAGGCCCATGCTGAAGATGCCGATGTAGTTGAAGAGCTCGGGATGGGTCAGGCCGTAGCGGATGGTATGCGCGCCGCCCATCGAAAGGCCCGCCATCGCCCGCGAACTGGCCTTGGCATTGGTGCGGAAATCCCTGTCGACCAGCGGGATCAGGTCCTTGATCAGGTCATCGCCGAAGTCGGTGTTCGCCAGCATGTTGCCGTCCGGACGATCCGGCGTGTGGCCGAAGGGCATGACGATGATCATCGGTTTGGCCTTGCCCGCGGCAAGCAGGTTGTCGAGGATGTTCTGCGCGTGGCCGGTGCTGGTCCAGCTGTCATCACTGTCGCCGGCGCCGTGCACCAGATACAGCACGGGATAGCGCGCGCCGGACTTGAAATAGCCCGGTGGGGTGTAGACATGCGCGCGACGCTTGATGCCGAGCGAATTCGACCAGTATTCGATGGTGGAAACCACGCCATGGGCGACCTTCGGATTCCAGGCCTGGAATTCACCAGCTGCACCGGCCACTTCCAGAGTCGACTGCGTACCCACTCGTTCGCGCGAGAAGGCGACCGCCTGCGGGTCGGCGGCTGGAGCGCCATCGACGGTGAAGTTGTAGCGGTAGTTGTCCGGCGCCACGGCCTTGGCGGTGGTGCCGCTCCACACGCCCATCGCGTCCTTGGTCAGCGGCAGGCCGCCGCCAAAGGGAATGACATCTGCCATGTCCGAGGTGGATACATGCACCTCATTGGCAGTGGGCGCGCAGATCCGGAAGGTGACGCGGCCATCGGCCAGCACTTCCGTGGATTTGAAACGTGCCGGTGCCGCGATGGCGCCGCGCGACAGGCAACTGGCGGCTTCGGGGGCTGCAGGGGTTGCCGGAGCCTGTGCATGCAGGGAGCCGGTGGCGCATGTGCCAACCAGCGAAATGACGAAACAGCGCGACAGCAACTTACCCATGGGAACCCCTCATTTATTCTGGAACTCCGGCGTCATCTCCTTGCAAGGCTGCTTCTGGAACGGCACGTCCGAGAGATACATGACGTCGTAACTCTCGTATGGAGCCGCCAGGTACACCGGATCCGTGACTGAATAGTCGCGCCGCAGCGAGAACTTCTGCGGATCGAAAGTGAAGCGCTCGACGATATGCATCTGTTCGCTGCTGCGCGTGGGAGGCGACAGCACGCCCGCCGCAAATCCCACGGTATCGACCACCAGCGTATTGCCTTCCCACTGCCCGATCGAGTGGCCGGCGTAGCTCGGCTTGAGCTTGTCCGGATGCTTCGCCATGCCGACATGGATGCGGCGATCGAAGTTGTACAGGCCGTAGGTGATGTCGATGACCTTCTCGCCATTCGCCACGGTCTTCTGCTGGAACCGGTTGATCGGCCAGTCCGCGGTCCAGTCCCGGATGAAGCTCGTAGGCTTGCAGGCAAACCAGGGATTGTCCTTCGGCGAGCGGTTGTTGAAGCTCTTGGCCGCCTTCTCGCCCTCGGCTGTGTACACCACTTTAGGCCGCGGCGGCTGTGTGGCCTGCACCTGCTGCAAGGTGATCTTGCCGGCTGCGAAATCCGGCGACATGCTCCTGGGAATCATCGAGCCGTTGCCGCCGCTCGGGGGAACTGTGAGCACCAGCTGCTCCACGGCCCAGTCGCCACTGATGTTGGGTTGGCCATCGGCCAGGCGCAACGGGCGTTTCGAGGTATCGACGGCCTTGGTCTGGAACTGGTCGTTGCGATTCATCTTGGGCGCATCGCCAAGCTTGAAGTTCTCGATGTAGCAGGCATTGGCATCGGTACGATGCGGGTGCCCCTCGATCTCCACGTGCTGGCCCGACTTGAACATCTCGGTGGTCCAGCCTGAACGTTTCAGCAGCGTCGCCGCGCGCATCTCGCAGCGCATGTGCTTCTTCTTGCCGTTCGCATCAACGACGTCAATCTCCATGTAGGAGTGCGGGTTGACCAGATTCATCTTGGTCATGGTTCCGGACAGGTTCAGCGGCACGTTCATCTGGAACTCACCGAAACTATGGTGAGCCAGCGCGGGTGTGGCGGACCCGACAAGGGCCACCGCGAATATGGTCGACCGCACGATTCTGTCTGACATGGAAGTGGCCCCCGCGCATCTTTTGTTCATCCGGAACAAGTATAAGGGCACCGATCCAGCCAGGCTTCTGGATATCTGCCCGGAAGCCGGAAACGGGCCTCCAGGCCACCTTCGGACACCGAAGATGCAGGAATGCTGACTATCCCCCCGTGTTCCTGCGCCGCAGCGAGTGCGCCATCCGGTACAGGCCGGGCAGGACCAGCAGCGTCAACAATGTCGAGGACACAATGCCCCCTATCACGACGGTAGCCAGTGGCCGTTGCACCTCGGCGCCTGTCCCAGAATTGAGCGCCATGGGAAGGAAGCCCAGCGCCGCAACGAGCGCAACCATCAGGATGGGCCGGAGGCGAAGCAGGGCTCCTTCCCGGATGGCGGTGTCAATGTCATCTCCCGCTGCCAGGCGGCTGCGGATAGCCGACACCATGACCACGCCCGTGAGCACCGCGACTCCCGAGAGCGTGATGAATCCGACGCCGGCAGTGATCGACAGGGGTATGCCCCGCAGCAGCAGCGATAGCACACCGCCGGTGAGCGCCAGCGGAACGCCGCTGAAGACCAGCGCCGCCTCGCCTGCCGAACCGAAGGTCATCATCAGCAGGAGGAAGATCATCAACAGGGTGAGTGGCACCAGCACAACCAGGCGCTGCGCGGCTGATTGCAGCTGCTCGAACGTGCCGCCATAGCCCAGGTAATAGCCCGGCGGCAGCTGGAGGTCACTGCCCAGCCTGGCCCGCACATCCTGGACGAAACCACCGAGATCCCGGGTGCCCGCATTTGCCGTCACGACCACCCGGCGCTTGCCATTCTCGCGGCTGATCTGATTGGCGCCGCTGGCCAGGCTCACATCGGCCAGCTCCGATAGCGGTACGAACCTTCCACCAGGCAGTGCGATCGGCAGGCGTTCCAGCGCGCTGGTGCTGGTGCGCAGATGTTCCGGCAGGCGCACCACTACATCGAATCGCGCATCTCCTTCGAAGACCTTTCCCACCGTCCTGCCGCCTACTGCAGTCGCTATGGTCTGTTGAAGGCTCGCCAGCGGAATTCCAAAACGGGCCAGCGCTTCCAGACGCGGAAGAATCGTCAGGGTTGGCAGCCCCCCGATTGGCTCGGCCTTCACGCCTTCCGCCCCGGGCACGGTCCGGATCAGCGCCGCCACCTTTTGTGACATCCTTTCCAGAGTCTCGAAGTCATCGCCGTAGATCTTGACGGCCAGGGCGGCGCGAACACCGGCAATGAGTTCGTTGAAGCGCATCTCGATCGGCTGGCTGAACTCGTAGAGCATGCCGGGCACTGTTGCCAGCGTGGCATCGATCTCGGTCAGCAGTTGCGCTTTGCTCTTGCCCGGATCCGGCCACTGCGAATGGGGCTTCAGGATGAAGAACGTGTCCGTTTCGCTCGGCGACATGGGATCCGTGGCGGCATCGTTGGTGCCAGTCCTTGAATAGACCAGCTTGAGTTCCGGATGCTTCTGCAGCGCCGCCTGGAGCCCCTCCTGCATGGAAACGGCCTGTTCCAGACCGATTCCAGGGATTCGCGCCACGAGGATCACGATGTCCCCCTCATCCAGTTGCGGCATGAACTCCGTTCCCATGCGGGTTGCGAGGAAACCGCAGCCGACCACGAACAGCAGCGCCGCCAGCGCCAGCGGCATGCGCCAGCGCATCGCAAAGGAGAAGGCCGGCAAGTACAGGCGACGTGCTGCCCTGACCAGCCAGTTGTCCTTCTCCTCGATCCTGCCCCGCAGCACCAGCGCCAGGGCTGCTGGCACGAAGGTCAGCGACAGCACCAGCGCAGCCAGCAGCGCCAGAATGACGGCCAGCGCCATCGGGCGGAACATCTTGCCTTCCACGCCCGTGAGCGCCAGCAGCGGCAGGTTCACCAGGATCACCACCAGCACGCTGATGAGGCTGGGCGTGAACACTTCGCGGGCGCCTGCGAAAGTCTCGTGCAGGCGCTCGTCGAGCGATAGCAGACGCCCCAGATGGGTCTGTCGTTCCGCCAGGCGACGGATGCAGTTCTCCACGATGATGATGGAGCCATCCACAATGAGCCCGAAATCCAGGGCACCCAGACTCATCAGGTTCGCGCTGACCTTGGTCTGCACCATGCTCGTCATGAGCATGAGCATCGACAAGGGAATGACCATTGCAGTCAGCAGTGCCGCCCTCACATTGCCCAACATCACCAGCAGCACCACCAGGACCAGGATCGCCCCTTCGAGCAGGTTTTTCTGGACAGTGGCAATCGTGCGGTTGACGAGATCGGTACGGTTGTAGACGGTAGTGGCGTGCACGCCTGGGGGCAGGCTCCTGCTGATCTCGGCAAGCCGCTGGCTGACTGCAAGACTTACGGTGCGGCTGTTCTCACCAACGCGCATGTATGCCGTGCTCAGCACCGTCTGCCTGGTGCCAAGAACCGCCGCGCCAGTGCGCAGGGGCCGGCCTGGGGCGACATCTGCCACATCGCCGATGCGCACTGGAACGCCATCGCGCGTGGCTACCACGACATTGCGGAGGTCGGGGATTCCCGCAAGCTGTCCTGGAACCCGCACGAGGCTCTGTTCGCCGTTGGTTTCGATGTAGCCGGCACCTACATTGCCATTGTTGGCCTCGAGAGCAGTCTCGATGTCGCCCAGGGTCAGGCCATAGGACAGCAATCGCGCTGGGTCCGGAAGGACATGGAACTGTTTGGCATAGCCGCCAATGCTGTCCACCTCCGACACTCCAGGGACCTGTCGCAACTGCGGACGGATGGTCCAGTCCTGGATCGTGCGCAGGTCGGTGGCGTCGTACGGCGTGCCATCCGGTTTGCGGGCATCCGGCTCGGCCTCCAGAACGTACATCAGGATTTCGCCAAGCCCGGTCGCTGCCGGACCCATCTCCAGGTCGACTCCTGACGGAAGGTTCTCCCGTACCCGCTGCAGACGCTCATTGACCAGCTGCCGGGCAAAGTACAGGTCCGTGCCGTCTTCGAACACCGCTGTAACCTGCGCCAGCCCGTACTTGGAGATTGAACGGAACTCCCTGAGCGCGGGAATGCCACCCATCTCCGATTCGATCGGAAAAGTGATCCGGCTCTCTGTCTCCAGCGGCGTGTAACCCGGCCCCTTGGCGTTGATCTGCACCTGGACATTGGTGATGTCAGGCACGGCATCAATCGGCAGGCGCTGATAGCTCCAGACGCCCAGTGCGCCGACAGCAGCCACCAGGAAGATGACGACCCATCGCCGGGCGATGGATATGCGAAGCAATGCGTCGATCATGCTGGATCCCTACTCTTCCGCTGCTTCGCTTTTGCGCAGTTCGGCCTTGATCACATAGCTGTTGTCCGCGGCGTAAACATCCCCGACCCCCACGCCCTCCAGCACCTCGGATTTCTCGCCATCTGCCTTTCCGAGTACGACGGAATAGGCCGAAAATCGGCCTTCAGCCTGAACGAACACTACCGGCCGATCCTCGATCATCTGGACAGCGCTGGATTTGATTGCCGCCGCAGCAGAATGCTCGGCCAGCGTTACCTCTCCGGTGACATACAGGCCTGGCGCCCACCGGTTCTCCGGGTTTGGAATCTCCACCCGCGCAGTCAGGGCCTGGTTGCTGTTGCCGAAGGGCCCGACGTAGGTGACTTTCCCAAGCGCCGAGTATTCAGCCACCGGGGATTTCACCAGCACGTCCTGCCCTTTGTGCACCTTGGCCGCATCGCGGGCGAACAGCGAAAGCTCGACCCAGACCGTGGAAAGATCGACGACCACGAATAGTGGCTTGTCGGTGGTCTGCTCTCCTGCATTGGCATTCCTCACCGAGATCACGCCCGAGATCGGCGAGCGTACTGAATAAGTCTGCAGGCTCTCGTTGCTCTCCACCGTGGCCAACACATCGCCCTGGCGCACGGAATCTCCGATCCTGTGGTCCACAGCGCGGATAACACCTGGGTAGCGTGCCGCCACCTCCCTGACGCGCTCTGCATTCGTGGTCACAACACCGTACAGAGGCAGCACCTCGCGGATCTTCGCCGGAGCGACTGTGGCAAGACCGATTCCCGCTGCTTTGAGCTGCTCGGGAGTAAGCGCGATCCCGGAGGCCGGAGCCGCTTCTCTGGCTTCCTCAGCATCGGGTTGTGGCTCTGTTGCGGTGCCACCGCATGCAGACAGTGCGAGCACTCCCAGGAAGACGCAGAACAGGTATTTGGGTTTCATCGGGTTCTCACAGTTCGGCTAGGGGTTTGCCAGCGGCGCATTCGTCAGGCGCTCGATCTCGGCAACCAGGAGTTGAGCCTGGGTGGCAGCGTCGATCCGGCTGCTCTGCGCATCGAGGAATTCTCTCTGCGCATCGACCAGCTCCAGATAGCTGTAGCGCCCGCGTTCGAAGGCATATTGAGTTTCCTGGAGTGCTTCCTCCATCCGAGGAATGATGGTGGCTTGCAGTACAGACACCGCCGCCTCTGCCTCCCTGAGATCGCTGTACAGCGCAAACAGTTGCGCCCGCGCGCGCATCATGGCCGCCTCGCGCGCCACACCGACGGCATCGCGTCGCGCAGCGGACTCCGCGATCACGCTTTCTGCGCGTCGCCCCGAGAACAGCGGCATGGAGAATGAGGCAACGAACGCAATGTCCTTGGTCTCCTGAAGGTGGCGCAGGCCGCCACTCAGGGTGATGTCGCTGCGCTTCTGGGTGGCCGCCAGCCGCAGATCAGCCTCCCGCAGACGCTCCTCGCTGGCGAAACGCAGGAAGTCGGGGTTGCCCTGCAATCGATCCAGCAGCGCGGGAAAATCGTCCACGGCTGGCAGTACATAGAGATCACCGCTCAGTTGGCCGAACGGACGTCCCTCAAGAATTGCGCCATCCTCGCCCCAGCTGGCGGCCAGCGAACGCCTGGCTGCATTCAGCCTTGCACGCAGGCTGCGAACATCCAGACGACTGCGTTCAAGGGCGACGACCGCGCGGTCCTCCTCCACATGCGGGGCGCGCGCGGCCTGCACCCGCAGCCGGGCGGCATCGAAGGTGCCCTGCGCCAGCACGGTGGCGCGCTCCGCCAGGGCAAGGCGCTGCTGCAACTCGGCGACGGCGATATAGCGCCGAGTAACTTCGGCCAGAATGTCGAGTTGAGCCGCCTGGCGTGCCGTCGTGAGCGTATCGATGGCGGCGCTGACGGAATTGATCCTGGCCCCCCGCTTGTCTCCCAGCTCGACGACCCGGGATATTGCCAGGGTCGCTTCAGCGGCCGAGAAATCGCTGTAGGTCCCGGACCCCAGCATGTTCTCCACATCGGCGGAAATCTCGATTGGCGGATGAAGGGCCGCTGTATCCCGGCGTGCCTCCTCCGCCTGCAACGTGAATGCGAACTCCCTGAGATCGGGATTTCGGGAGAGTGCGGCGCGCACTGCGTCCTGCAAGCTCAACGAGGGCGCAGACGCCGCCTCGGCGCCATACGCGGAGACTGCTGGCACGCAGGCCACAAGGCATGCAACCAGGGCACGCCAGAAATGCGAATCCATGAATGACTCCCATCGACACGACCAGCGCGCGGCCATCCCGCACGCCTCAGGGCATCAAGCGAACGGTCGGGGAATCAGCGGGGCGGCCCGCGCATGGGCGGCCGCAGGAAATGAAATCGGGAATCCGGGATCAGGCTGGCAGGAAAGATGCTCCACTGAACACGAATCAGCGGCAGCAACAGAACGAGAAATGCACCGAGCAGCGCCATGGGGAGCAGATTGAAGCCGCTCTTGAACAGCGCACTCGTGAGATCGACGTCCACATCGTGATGCGCCACGTCGAAGGCCGCGTCCGCGTGGTGGACTTCGCCGTCATCCCCGTGGACGGACATAAGCGGCTCGGTTCCATCGAAGCAGAAATGAAGGTGGTCCGCGAACGTACGGAAGGACAGCAGTGTCACGCATAGCAGCATGACCAGCGCCAACCGACTTCGCCTTGTCGAACCCATGGGAAGGAGACTAACAGAACCCCAAATCCGGGCCAAACGGCCCTGATCCCGCTCGACAGGGTGTGGACCCAGCCTCCCTGGAATTATGATTCCCGGTCAACCGCTCAACTGATGAACCCAGATGCCCTCTTCCCTGCAAGCCGATTTTTTCAGTTCGCTCACCAGGGCACCTGGCCCGCACACCTTCAACCCATGGACGGACCACGATCCCGGCACCGACCTCTCTTCCACTGCTCCACGGGACAGACTCGAACGCCTGCGCGCCCACGTCTCGATACCTGCACGTTACATTCTCATTGGTGAAGCGGCCGGCTACCAAGGCTGCAAAGTCTCGGGCATTGCTTTCACGAGTGAACGCCTGATCCTGGCCGGAGAGATACCCCGGGTTTCCGCGAGCGGCGTGCGCTTGACCTCTCGTATCCGTCCCTGGAGCGAACCGTCCGCCACTACCGTGTGGGCCACGCTGCGGGCGCTCGGCATTGCTCAGCACACGCTCCTCTGGAACGCATTCCCCTGGCATCCGCACAAGCAGGACACCCTGCATTCCAATCGCACACCCACAACCATCGAGCGCCAAGTCGGGCTGCCTGTTCTGGAACGGCTACTACGCCTCCACCCTGATGCAATGCTTTTTGCGGTCGGCAGGAACGCCGAGTGGTCCCTTCAGGCACTGGATCGTGCCGCGGTTTCGCTGCGTCACCCGTCGATGGGCGGCACAGTCAAATTCCGCCAGCAGCTGACCGATGCGGTACTCGATCATTAGCCGGATGTTCGCACGCTGACATACACGCCAGCGTGCGAACCTGAGCTCTACTACTACTTGCTGCCGGCGCCCGGCGTTGATGTCTTCGGCGCCTTGCCGTCCTCAGCCCGGCCCTCATTGCGCAAGTCGCGCCCTTCCTGTGCCTTCTTCTGGCTCTCTGGCGACTTCCCGTGCTCGAACGCTTCTTCCTTCGCGTACCCAGCAGCTTCTTTCATGTGACCTTTGACGCTCATGCAATCTCCTTTTGGCCATTGCCAATCATTTCAGTCGTCGACCCGGCATACGCCGACTGACGATGCGGGGCCAACTTGTGCGGGAGGTATTTTCCTCAGCTTCAAACAATGCCTCAGTAGGACTCGGAGACGATCCCGGGCGTAAGAGACTCAAGAGTTTGTAGGTGGAAGCTGATGTACGGGGATTGGGTGCATAGGCACGGTTCTCCTACCAGGTTCAGGACTTTCCGCTTACAGGCTGACGCCACTAGTAGACCTATCGTGCACTACGCATAGCAGGAGTTTCATATGTCCCTCGGCAGACCTTCAACACAGCAGCCACAACATCCAGATAGCAACGACGACAAGAAAGCAGGAAAAAGCCTGCCCGAAGGCCAGCCCATGCCAGATCACGCCGAGACTGATGCGGAAAAGCTGGCCCGAGAAGCTGAACGCGGCCTGGACAAGGCCGGAACTGCGCAAGGAAGTGGCCTGGCAAGCGATGCTGGCAGCCTCAAACAGGACGCGCCGGGTCGCCCGAAGAGCGCAAGCAGTCGCCAGCAGACCCAACCCGACCAAAACGCACAGACTGGCTCCGCCGCTCTGGATCGAACCGCGAAAAGACGACCCTGACTACTTGCAGAAATCGCCTGCCGCCAGGCAGAAAGGGCGTGAATACTTCGGGGCCTCACCGATACCGACATCCCCGCTGATCAAAGCGCGCGTGGCGACCTTGGCACGCGCAGCCATGGCGCAAACCGGGAGTCGTTGATCCACTGCACCACGGCAGGAAGCACCACGAGGCAAAGCACGGTGGAACTAGCGAGCCCTCCAAGCACTGCGATGGCCAATGGAGCTTCGATCTCATTACCCGCACGGCCGACACCAAGTGCCAGAGGAACCAGTCCCAGCGCGGTCACGAGCGCAGTCATTATTACCGGCAACAGTCGCTCGGACGCTCCACGGCGCACAAGCCCCGGGTTCCATTGTTCACCCGCATCGCCATCCAGCAGATGCTCGTAGTGGGCGAGCAGCAGGATGGCATTGCGCGCACTGATGCCAAACACCGTTACCAGGCCCACCATCGATCCGAGCGAAAGGGTCTGACCGGTAATGGCCAGCGCCACGATGCCGCCGATCAGGCTGAATGGCAGATTCAGCATCACCAGCGCAGCCAGCCCGCGACGCTCGAACGCCGCGGCCAGCAGCATGAGGATGAGCACCAGGGCCAGCAATGAATACAGCAGCAGGTCCCGCTGGGCTGCGCGCTGCGCCTGCGCCTCGCCTGCCATTTCTAGCCAGACCTGCGGAAACCGGCTGCCTTCTGCACTCACGATTGCCTGCACATCCGCAGCTACGGGCTGGATGCCACGCGCTCCTGCATTGAACGTCACCACACCGATGCGCTGCCCGGCCTGATGCCGGATCGCCGCGCGCCCCGTGGTCAGGTAGATCTGCGCCACATCACCCACCCGGACGAATTGACCGCCAGCGGATCGCAGCAGCAGTTCACGCACTGATCCGGCGTCGGCCAGCTGCGAGGCCGGCAGGCGGGCCACCACATCGACGGAGCGATCATCCATGTAGATCTGGTTGACCACCGTGCCGGCAAAGGCCGTCTGCAGCACATCGAGAACGTCTGCCGCCCGAAGCCCATACTGCTCCAGGCGTTGCGGCAGCAGGTTTACCGCCAGCTGCGAGGCAACGCCGGTGTGTCCCTTCTGCACATCGGCAATTCCCGGGACTGCGGCAATGCGCCGCTCCAGGTCGGCGACGACCCGATCTATGGTGTCCAGATCCGCGCCGCGCACCTGGATTACGCCCTGCGCGGTCTCTCCCGACAGCGACTCGCTGATCCTGTCCCCCAGGAATGTCAGCACTTCGGATTGCACCGCTGTGTATTTGGCGAGCACCTCGCGCACCGTTTCCTGCGCGCGATCCTGGTCCAGGCTGCGATCCGGTTTCAGCTCGATGTGGAACTCACTGCGCTCCGGACCCCAGGTGTCCTCGCCCTGCTCCGCACGCCCTATCTGCTGCTCGACGGTGGCGACAAACGGCAGCGCCAGCAGGTCGGCACTTACCTGCTCTCCCAGCTTCGCCATTTCTCCCAGCGAGGTTCCCGGGACCCTGGCGCTGACCTGTGCAACGAAATGGCCTTCCTTGAAGCTGGGCATGAATTCGCCGGCCAGGAACGGCACCAGCGCCGCGACGCCAATGACTGCAGCCGCGAGCACGATTATCGACGTGCGCGGGCTACGCGCGCAGGCATCCAGCGCACGCTGATGCATCGCGCGCAGGCGAAGGAGCCATCGCGGCTCAGCATGCAGATCCCTGGCGCGCAGCAGCAGCGCCGCCAGTGCGGGTGTAACGGTGAGCGCGACAGCCAGCGATGCCACCACGGACAGCGAGAACGCCAGCGCCAGCGGCATCATGAAGTGGCCCTGCACGCCGGCGAGCAGGAATACGGGCAGAAACACCAGCAGTATGACTCCAGTGGCAAAGACCACGGCGCCGGAAATCTCGGCCGATGCTTCGCGTATCACCACCAGGCGCGGCGCCGGCGTTGGCGAGACGGAGTTCAGGCGCAAACGCCGCACGATGTTTTCAAGGTAGATGATGGCATCATCCACCAGCACCCCCAGCGCCACTGCGAATCCACCCAGCGTCAGGGTATTCAACGCCAGCCCGAAGCGCTCCAGCACGATGACCGCCGCCAGCAGCGACAGCGGAATCGCCATGAAGGAAATCAGCGCGGATCGCCAGTCACGCAGGAAGGCCAGCAGTACGAACACAATGAGCACGGCGCCGATGGCCAGCGCGTTGCGCAGATTGCCCAGGGCGGTTTCGATGAACGAGGCGGGACGATGCAGCGCCGGAAAGACCTCTACCCCTCTGGCGCGCAGGCGCGGCAAGGCTTCCGCCAGCACTGCCTCCACGGCGCGGGTTGCTTCCAGAGTATTTGCGCCGTACTGACCTGACAGCGACAGCAACACACCCGGGCGGCCCTGGATCACCGCATCGCCAAAGGGAATTGCCGCGCCTTCCTTCACATGCGCCACATCTGCGATGCGCAGCACCGACCCGCCGCGCGCCACGACAATTGCGCTTTCCACTGCCTGCACCGCGTCTCCTGCTACGGAAGCCGCAATCGCTATGCGCTGCGTCGGCAGGTCGATCTGGCCTGCGCCGCGCAGGCCCAGAGCAACCCGTGCCGTTGCCACCACATCGGCCGCGGAAAGATCGGCGGCAGCCAGACGCGAGGGGTCCAGTTCGATGACGATCTGGCGTTGCTCCCCTCCATACACGGTGATCCTGGCAACACCGGGCACCGCCAGCAGCCGCGGGCGCAGCTCCCAGTCCGCGACATCCCGCAGTTCGCGCGGCGAGAGTTTTTCTGAACGCAGTCCGATCTTGAGCAGGTCCATGGTGGAGGATGTCAGCGGCGACATGCGTGGCGCGGCGACGCCCGCGGGCAAGCGTCCGGAGAGCTCCGCCAGTCGCTCCGCCACGCCCTGGCGGGTCAGGTAGACATCAGCCGACTCCTCGAACACCACATTCACCACCGAGAGCCCGAAGATGGACTCGGAGCTGATGCGCTCAGTCGCCGGAATGCCGCTGAGCGCATTCTCCAGCGGTCGGGTAACCAGCGCCTCGATCTGCTCGGGCGCAAGACCCGGCGCCTCGGTCTGCACCGTGACCTGCGGCGGAACAAATTCAGGCAGCACGTCGAGACGCCCGCGCAGCGCCAGATAGCCGCCATAGATCAGCAGCACGGCTGAAAGGGCAGCCACGATGCCGCGATGGCGGACGGACAGGGCGATCAGGAACTGCATCGTTACTCTTCGTCCGCCACCGATCCCGAACCGCGCTCCAGGGAGAGCAGTAGCGGCGCTCCCCTGACCACGACCCGGTCACCCACCTTGATGCCTTCCGATCCCGGATAGCCACCGGCCACCCGCTCGATGGACGCCAGCGATACACGGTCGAATCGCCCCATGGGGCGCTCCACGTAGCACCAGAACAGGCCACCATCGGCGAACACCGCTGCGGCTGGCACCAGTGGCCGGCTCGGGCCGGATCGCGAAGCCGCCACGACGGGCAGTCGTTCACCAGGCCGGATTCCGGAATCCGATCCTGAGGCAAGCCGCAGCCGAAGCAGAACACTCGGGCCATTGGTCGCCTGCACCGGTGATCGCGAACGCCCCATGAATTCCACGGGCTGCGTGGCGGGATCGTCGGGATCGAGACCCAGCAGCGCGTATTCCAGCGAATCTGCAGCGGCGGGCAGCGTTCCGACGAATTCGGCGCGCAGCAGCAGGATGCGGCCCTCCTCCAGGCCCCGGAGCAGAGCCTGTTGCGAGCGCAGTGCATCTGTCAGTTGCACGCCCCACTCGCTGCGCATCCGCGCCTCCACCGTGGCAAGACGAGCCCGCGCTGTCGCCCACTGGGCGCTTGCCGCCTCCACCGCCTGACGCGAGGCATTTCCATCGTCGGCGTACAGACGCTGCAGCCTTTCGGAGGAATCACGCGCCGCGGCGACGTCGGCACGCGCAGCTTCCAGATCCGCCAGCACCGTGGTGAGCAAAGAGGTATCCAGGACGATGGCCGTACCGCGCGTCACGGCAGCGCTGCTGGAACTGGTGACCTCGGCAAGCTGCAATCCCAGTCTCTTTCTGACGTCCTCGTCCAGGGTCACGCCCGGAAGCACGCTTTCGGCCGGATCTGCATTGGCGGACTGCGACTCAGCCGCGGTACTCGCGGCAGGTTCCACAGGCCCCTGGCATGAAGCCAGCCACAACGAGGCCAGGCCAATTGCCAGCCGCGCCAACGACGGCGTCTTGGGAGAATTCATTTCTTTCCTTCCTCTGAAGCCACGGGCACAGCGAACATTTCCTGCGCCGCATGGCCATCAAACAGCGGCGGCACCACCGGTGTCTGCGTGGCCACTTCCAGTGCCGCCAGTGCATCGATCCAGACCCGACTGGCAGACAGGGCGTTTGCCCGCGCCAGCACCAGTGCTATCCGGCCCGCCAGCACCGCTGGCTGGTCCAGCTCTCCGGCCCTCTGCCGTCCGATATCCCGCTCGAGCAGCCGCTGGGTCTGTGAAACGGCATCGGCAGCGGCCGCCTGCTGCTGCTGCGCAGCCAGCAACTGGTCACTGGCGCGCGCAGCCCCATCGCGGACTGCGTACTGCAGGACGTCGAGTTCGGCAATGACCCGGTTGCGCTCGGCAGAGGCGCGGGCAATAGCCGCATCATTCCTTGCGGCAATCGGCAGCTCGCCGGAAATCGTGAAAGTGATCTTGTTGACGCCGCGGTCATACGTGTACCCCGGCCCGAGGTTCAGGTCTGGCACACGCCGGGCAAGCTCCAGGCGGTAGGCCGCGTCGGCGGTACGGAAGTCAGACATCTTCGCGCGAATGTCCAGGCGCGACGCCACGGCGGTGGCAACGGGCCCGGCCACGTCGATGTCTGCGACTGCCGGACCTGCACAGGTATCGCCAAAAGTGCGCCGTTCGATTTCTGCAAATGACACGCCGGTAACCGAGGCGACGTCGTGCTTCGCTGCGGTGACTTCCGCTTCTGCCGATCGCAGCCGCTGCGCGGCCCCATCCCGCTCCAGTCGCGCGCGCGCCGCCTCATAGTGGCTGACCAGTCCGGCCGTGGACTGTTTTTCCAGCCGCCCAGCCAGATCCTCGCGCAGGGTGAACTCTTCGCGCGCCAGCGACACCCCTGCGACGGCCAGTTCGGCTTTGCACACCGCCCGGCGCACCGAAGTGCGCAAGGTCCACACGGAGGATGCCGCCGCCAGCAGCTGGGCATCGCTGACCGCAAGTGCCTGCTCGATGGCTATGGATCGCTTGCCCGCGGTCTGAACGGGCCATACCAGTGAAACGGCTGCAACCCAGGGCGATGCGCCCGCAAGCGCGCTGATCACGCGCTCGGGACTGAACGACAGCACCGGGTTGGGACGCTGGCGCGCCACCAGCACACCGGCGCGCCCCACTTCCACCTGCGCCCGCGCCAATGCCATCTGCGGGTTGAAGTTGAGCGCAGCGGCGAATGCCTCCGCGCTCGACAGTACCCCCGTGCCGTAATCGCCCTGCCCTCCCAGCGCACGCCATGTGGAGGCAACTGCAGGATCACTCCAGGCGCGCTCGGGTGGCGCTGCAAGGACTGGATCCGGCTGGGGCGCAACAGGAGTCTGCGCGCAGGCACCCAGCACTGCGGCGAAAACGCAGGCGCTCACCCGCATCTGCAGAACGCAGCGCTTCCCGGCTGGTTGAATCCCGGCGCATGCCATCCGCCGGGCCTACCTCAGCATGCTGACTGCAAACGCCGCAGCCACGCACAAGGCGCCAACTGAAGTCACCAGCACCGACGCTGCGGCGCAGTCCTTCACGAAGCGGATTTCAGCGTGAATCTCCGGGTGCAGGTGATCGACCAGGCGCTCCAGAGCCGTATTGAACAGCTCTGCCCCGATCACTGCACTGACCGCCATGCCCGCCAAAGCCCACCAAAGCGCCGCAGGCCGCAACACCAGCAGGACGATGATGACCAGCCCTGCCGACACGGCATGCACCCGAAGGCTGTGCTCCGATTGCACTGCGCTGCGAATACCTGACAGTGCAAAGCCAAGACGGATGCGGAATGACTGGTTCTTGGTAGCCAGCGCACGCTCGTTCATGAAATGCCTCGGCCTGTGTCTTTCGGCCAGTTAGCATCCGGCGATCAATTGGTGTCAACGACGAACTGGACCCTGGCACCGCCATGCCATGGCGCCACGTACATCGAAAGCCGCGATTTGCGGCCAGGATCGCGATTGGAGACGAAACGTCCGGTGGAAATCCCCAGGGCTGCCCCGGCCACCGTGTCCGATAGCCAGTGCACATTGCTGTCCAGTCTTCCATATGCCGTCGCGCCGGCCAGCCCATAGGCCAGCACACGCCAGCCCCATTGATCAGCTGGCATTTCATCTGCAAACACCTGGGCCGCCGCGAATGCCGCCGTGCTATGGCCGGAAGGGAAGCTGGCGCCTCCCTGGCCAAACTTGTCCGGTGACGTCGTTTCGTTCGGCCGCAGGCGCCCGAACATCAGCTTGAACACCTGGGCGCTCACCGAACTGAGCACTACCGCCTCGGTCATGTCCCAACCCGTGCCCTTGAGCTTGTCATTCGACTGCAGCAGACCGGTGGCAAATGTGCCTCCCACCATCAATACCAGCGGCAGCGCGTCGCGCGCTGAAGTGCTGCTGCTGGCCGGGTCGTCTGCCGGCGCAAAATGATCGCGCACCGAACTGTCGGCCGTGTATGCAAGGGCAATACCCGCTGCGGTACCGCCTGCCATGAGCCAGTCCCTGCCATCCCATCGCAGCGGGGAGATCGCATAGTCCTTGGCATCGTCCCAGTATTCGGCAGCTGATTTCGCGGCGAAACAATTTGTCGGCAGCTGCAGGCTCAAGGCCAGCAGCAACAGGAGCTGAACGGATCTCTTCATGATGGCGGTGAGACGTCACCGCCGGTCGCTGGCAGTCGGCCGCTGTTACGGCCGTGTGCGCCAGTGGATAGTTACGCCCAGATTGACCACGAGAGGCATCCAGGACTCCTCTGCAATCTGTGGCGTAGTCATGCCGGGAGCCGGAGACTGCAGGATGGCGCAACACAGATTTTGCCGAGCCGTGGAGTTGGTGATCTCCGCAAATGCCGTCAGCTCGCCGCCAAGGGCTGGATGCGTCCACGCGCCGCGCACGTCTAATGTCAGATAGTCATTCCATCGGCTGGAATTGCGCGGGCCGATGTCGAGTATGCCGCCAGACTGGCCTGCCTCGACCGGCGTGCGCGGCCAGCCGCTATGCCTACCCACCATTGCCGAAACGCTGGTACGGCCGCCCGTCCACGCCATGCCCGTATTCACAGCCATGGGCTGGTCCCAGCTGCGCACCTGGTCCGAGTCGGAGAATTCGTCGGCGACGCGCGCAGCAGACACGCTCGCCCAGCCCTGCAATCCAGCCCTCATCTGCGTACGAATGCTGAATTCCACACCGCTGGCTTCCGAATCATCCGGAGCAATGCGCAACCGGTCCGGCAACAGATCGGGCAACAGGGCCAGCGGATCCAGCTGACTCTCGAAATACGGACTGGCCGTGTTCCAGCGCTTGGTGTAGACCTCGAGGCTCCATCGCGTGCCGCTGCCGTTGTCATGGGCGAGACCTGCCACGGCGTGCAGTGCCGCCTGGACCGGGTCGGCACGCTGCTGCAGCTCCTCCGTCCGCCACTCCTCCACGGCCTGCGCCTGCGTGAATCGGCCAAGGGATCCGTACAGGCGCCATTGGGCGTTGAGGTCGTAGCGCATGTTGACGCGCGGACTCCACTGCAGGTGCGTCTGGTCATTGTCGTAGGCCTGTCCGTCGAGACGCACGCCCACTTCGGCTTCGATGCGCGACCAACTGCGGCGCAGTGATCCATAGGCAGAGAAAGTGGTCGCCGATGGGTGGCCGTTGCCCGCCAGGTCATCTGATGTGGGTTTGCCGAATGCGGCTGCCATCAGGGGATCCAGCTCAAGCTCACGCTCGTAACTGTATTCCGCCTCCGTAGTCGCAACCGCCGCCCCCAGGGCGACTCCCTTCCCGGTGCCGGGTTCGTAGGTCCAGTCGCTGGTCAGTTCAACCTTGTTGTAGTCGCGGGTTTCGGCCACGCGGCCGCTTGATACGGCAGCACGCTGCACGACTCCCTCGCGGGACCTGTCTGCGGCCGCGACGGCCAGCGTGGTGCGCGACTGCCAGGAATTCCCGAAGCGATGCCGCAAGGCCAGCCAGCCATATTCATCGCGATACCTCGCCCGCGCCTCTTCGTCATCGCCTGCAGCGCCGAATTCGATCCGGTCGTCCAGCAGCAGCCAGCCCGCATTCCAGTCGGTGCGATCACTCGCGGCCCAATGCAGCAGACCGGTGGCATCGAACACTTCCGGATCGCCATGCTCGGCATCCAGAGGCTCCAGCAACAGATCGCTGGTGTTGCGGCGGAGTGTCACCACCCAGTCCACCGGCCAGCGCTCACTCTTTCCGAGCACTGCAGCGCCCATCGACATCTGGCTCAGCGTCAGGGCGATGTCGTTCCCCGCAGTCGGCGCCGGAGCAGTGATGTCGATCACGCCTCCGGACCGCGTGCCGTAGCGAACCGGAAAGCCGCCGCTATAGACCTCCATGCTTTCCACTGCCATGGGGTCTATGGCGCCGTAGAGGCTCTGGAAGTTTTTCAGATGAAAAGGGTCGATCAGCACCACGCCGTCATAGCGAACCAGCACGTCATCCGACAGCGACCCGCGAATGTAGGGCTTGGAGGAAACCGTTGCTGCCAGACCCGGCAGGGCGCGCAAGGCGCGCAGCGGATCATCATGGCTGCCCGGAATACTCTGGATGTCACTCTGTTCCTGCAGCCTCGCGTCGTAGAGCACGCCACCATCCATGGCGTACCGGCTGGCGTAGACGGTAATTTCCTCCAGCACCGGATCGGGGCGTGTGGCGATCTGCGCCAGTTGTGCCTTGTCTGCCTTTACTACGATGTACTTGCCGACGCCGATCGGCCGCAGAGCCAGTCCATTTGAAGCCAGTGCCTCCGCCGCGCGCTGCAGCGGGGTTGCATCCGGCCGCGGCACAGGTGCGGCAAGTCCTGGTGCGACCAGATCGGAGCTGTAGATGATTTCCAGTCCGGCGCCTTTTGCGCCGTTCAGCACGCTCTGGAGGGAGACTTCTGCGGTCGCCGGCAATGCTGCCCCGGAGAAGAACGTGGTTGCGATGAATGCTGGGAAAAGCAGCCCCCTGCTACCTGGTTTTCTTCTCCGGATCACTGCCGGATTCTATCCGTATCGAATCCCCCTCAAGCGTAAACCGCAGCGATGTGGTCGCCATCACCGTGGACAACGCCTCAACCGCTGTGAACTCCTGTATCGAACCATGCAGCACGGTTGAAGCTGCGCGCCGTTCGACTTGCGGATCCGAATACACGATCTTCCGGCCTGTCTCCCGCCCGACATAGCGCAGAAAATCCGCCAGCGACTGATTCTCGATGTCGAATGCGGCAGCCAGCGCTTCGGCCCAGCCCCAACTGCCTCCCGTCACAGGCATCGGATCACTTCTCGAGATTCCGTGCTCGTCGATCAGCAACTGTGAGCCGGCTTCGGAGACCACGTCGCCGGCAGCAGAGTGCCAGCGCACCTGCCCTTCACGAACCCTGACCTGCGTCTGGCCACCCTGCACGGCAACCTGGAACTGCGTGCCCAGATGGGTGAACGTGCCGGCCGGTGTCTGCACCGCAAACTGCACCTGGCGCGATGACGCCGGTGGAATATCGACATACACGCTGCCGTCCACCACCTTCAGAAGATGCCCGGATATCAACTCGACGCCGGTGCCCGGTGCGACGCGCACCGAACCGCCACCAGGCAATGCAAGCCGCGCTCCACCGCGCGCCAGGATGTCCTGGCCGGAATGCAACATCTCGCCACTGGCAATGACGCGGTCCTGCGCCCAGCGGTGTCGTTCAATGACGCCGGGATAATCGGCACGCTCGAGACGCCCCATCACTGCGCCCTGCGGCGCCGTCCACTGGCGCGACAACAGCAGCCAGCCACCACCCAGGACCAGCATGACAACCGCCGCACTGGCATACCGCCACCACTTTCGCGGGGCATCCGCGACAGCGACGCTGGCCCGCCATTCGGCTTCGGCAGCAGACCTGATGCGTTGCAAAGCCTGCGCGGACAAAGGCTCGGTCTTCAGTCCCCGGCGAAGAACGGCATCCATCTCAACTTCATTGTCCATGTCGTCCGGGCCGCTCATGAGGCGCTCATGTCGTCACGAATGCCGGATCCATCGACATGACCACCTTCACGCGCTGCCCAGCTCTCGGCAAATGCGCGGCGCGCCCGCGCCAGCAGGGACTGCGCCGCGCTCTCGGAAAGACCCAGGCTGAGCGCCATCTCTTCCAGTGACAATTCGTCTCCGTATTTGAGTTCCAGTACGCGCACGTACCTGGGAGGCAGACTGTTGACCACGCGGCGAATGTCGCTGCGCTGGGAATCGGCGCTGCAGATATCCAGCGGATCCCGGTAATCGATGAGCTGGACCGGCAAGGCGGCAGAGCGTTCCGCCCTGGCAGGATCCAGGCTTTCGACCACTGGCTGGCGCGCCTGCTTGCGGCGAACGTCCGCCAGCAGGTTGCGGCAGATCTGGCAAAGCCAGGTGAAGAGCGTGGAGTCTCCACGGAAGCTGCCCAGGTTTTTGACTGCGTTGATCATGGTCTGCTGCACCACATCCTCCAATCCTGCCGCGTCCAGCGCGCAGCGCCGTGCTGCAAATCCGGCAAGCCTGGTGGCGTAGGCATTGAAAAAGGCGTCGAACGCCCGCTGATCGCCCGCGCACATGCGCCCGACCAGCTCGCGCTCTACTGTCACATTGCTGCTCCACAATGTCGGTTCACTCATCTGAGACGTCGGCGGGTCGCGCTACCAGTCGATGGGCAACTGAAGGAAGGAAAGATGCGCGGGCGACTTCTTTCCCGTTCCCGCGACGTCCAATTGTCAATGCGAATCGGCTTTCTGTTCAACCATGACCAGATCCACCAGGTGGCGCACAGCCTGCCAATCGCCCTCGCGCTGGCACGCCGCGGAGTCGTGGACGAGATTGTCGTGGCCACCACCAATCCCCAGCTGTCCGCGGAGGTCCGCCGGCTGGGCGGCTCGCTGATTGGCACCCGAATCGAGCACCTGGAGCTGCGCCTGAAGCCCGGAACGGCCCGGCTGGCGCGGGCGCTGGGCGGCGTGCTGCCGGCAGCGAAAGTGCTGGTATACCGCGACAACCTGGAATTCTTCCGCAGCCTCGATGTGCTGGTGGTGACAGAAAAGACTTCATTGATCCTGCGCAAGCTGCATGGGCTGCAGAAGCCGCTGCTGGTGCATACCCGGCATGGCGCCGGCGACCGCGCCATCGGCTTCGACAAGGCCAGCGCGGGCTTCGACCATGTCCTGTGCTCAGGCGCCAAGATCCGCGACCGCCTGATTCGTGAGGCCGGCGTGGCGCCGGACCGGATCAGCATCGTGGGCTATCCGAAGTTCGACATCGCCTCACCAACGGTAAGGCTGGCCGAAACGCTGCCGCGGCGGCCCGTGGTCCTGTACAACCCGCATCCTTCACCGCACCTGTCCTCCTGGTACCGCCACGGCCGGGCGGTGCTCGATTTCTTCGTCGACAACGACGACTACCAGCTGATCTTCGCCCCGCATGTCATGCTGTTCGAACGCAAATTCGTGGTGACCATCGATCGGCTGCGCGTCGACCGGCCCGGAAACATGCAGCAGCGCTACCTGCGCTCACCCAATATCCACATAGATCTGGGAAGCCGCGCCTCCACGGACATGAGCTACACCCTGGCAGCCGATATCTATGTGGGCGATGCCAGCAGCCAGGTGTACGAATTCCTGTATCGGCCGCGGCCCTGCCTGTTCCTGAATTCGCACGGCATCAACTGGCGCGGCAATCCCAATTTCGAACACTGGCGTGCCGGACCAGTGATTGATCACCCCAGGCAGATAGCCGCCGGCCTCGAGCGGGCCATCGCCACCCATCCTGCCGAGTATCTGGCCAGGCAACGCGCCATGCGCTCCTATAGTTTTGATCTGTCCGACATTCCCTCCAGCCAGCGCGCAGCCGATGCCCTGCTCCGGTTCGCGCACCGCGGCGAAGTCAGCGTGGCAGCACCACAAGGTCTTGCGGCCTGAGCCGGCGGCGCACCATCCAGCAGCACACGCCCAGCATCCACGCCAGGTAGGCACTCCACAGGTCGTGGCTGAGAAAGTGTGCGCCCCGCGCCTCCTGACCCACCGCAAATGCCGTACCGACCACCAGCGGCGCCAGAAGGAACCAGCGGGCAAGCCGGGGACGCGAGTCCCGAAACGCAAAATACAGGGCTACCAGTGCAAAGCCAGATCCCGCGTGGGCGCCGGGAAAGCAGGCACCCCGGGCAAGATCTGCGGGACGGGCACCGAATACACCGGTATAGGGCTTGCTTCCCCCGAATAGAGTCAGGCTCCAGGGACAATCCACATCGGAGATGCTTTTCAGCGCGCCGATGCAGATCACGGTCAGCATCATTCCGGCAAATGCCCACCTCAGATCATGGCGTGCCGCATGCAGGCGGGGAAATCGGGGAGTGCCTCGCGAACCCTTCAGGTGACCTGCAACAGCAAGGGACAGGCAGGTCAGGCCAACCGCCCAGATCAGTATCCTGCCGCCGCTATGCAACAGGCCATTGGCCCAGAAAGCATGCCTGGCAATGAAGTCACGCAGAAGCGGGTCGAATGCAAAGCGCTGGGCAATGCGGATATCCAGTGACCAGAGCCCGAACATCGCGGCCACGGGGAGAAACAGTAGAGTGGGCACAACCATCAATGCAAGCCCGCCAGGCGGCCTGCGATGTGAAATCCGGGTCGAAGACATGGGTTGAGCAGGAGGAACGGCAATCTGCCTCGACGAAAGTTGCCTCCTTTGACGTCATCGCCAGGAAAACCCAGTCGCTGATAGGATGCGCGCAGGCATCAACTGTTCCTTCCGAAGCACAGCGCGCGCTCGCGGCCTCTACTTCCTTGAAGCGATTACCAGCGCCCCGGCGACGATCAGCGAGATTCCAAACCACTCCCTGGCCACAGGCCTTTCTCCAAGAAAGGCCACGGCCAGGACGGCCGCAAATGCCACGCTGAGCTTGTCGATGGGTGCAACCTGGGCCACGGTGCCCAACTGGAGCGCACGGAAGTAGCACAGCCACGACAACCCGGTGGCGATGGCGGAAAGAAGGATGAACAACGCCGCCCGCGGTGGAACCGCCAGCGGATTCGTCCACTTTCCCGCAAACCCCACCAGAGGCGCCAGGAAACAGGTGACCAGAATGGTCCGGAGCAGCAAAGCGTAGTCGGAGTCGACGCCCTGCAGGCCAGACTTCGCGAACACGGCAGTGAGCCCGGCAAAAATTGCCGACAGGATCGCGAACGTCAGCCACGCGTTTGCCGTCACCATCGCCCGGAGTTTAACGATTTGACCCTGATCGACAAGGAAATTCCTGTGAGCAGGTCATCCGGGTCGCGCTCTCGCCTGCACTCCCATATCCTCACGCTGACCGGACGGCTCGATCATCAGGAGACGACATGACGCAAGGACGCTTTTCGACGGACTTCTCCAGCGCCCGTGAACTCTTTGTCGCATCTGCAAAAGATGCCGGCGCGTTGCTGGAGTCATATGAGTACCCTGCACCAGGTCCGCGCGGGGAGATTCTTGTCACAGACATCGCGTGGATTGGCCCGGCAGATGCTTCAAAAGTCTTCGTAGCGGTTTCGGGCACGCATGGTATTGAGGGCTTCTGCGGTTCGGCTGCTCAGGTGGACTGGCTGACCCGAGGCGAGTGGAAGCGTCTTCCGGAAAACACCGCTGCCATGCTTGTTCACGCCATCAACCCTTACGGTTTCGCGTGGCTCAGAAGAGTTACCCACGAGAATGTGGATCTCAACCGCAACTTTGCGGACTTTTCACACGCCCCAGATCTGAACCCCTCCTACGACGACATTGCCACCGCTCTATGCCCAGGTGAATGGACTGAGGAATCGCAGGCTCAGACAATGGCGAGCCTGCAGGGCTACATAACCACGCATGGCTACGGCAAGTTTGTAGCTGCGGTCAGCGGCGGCCAGCATCGGCACGCAGACGGCCTCTTCTACGGCGGGCAGGGCCCGTGCTTCTCCCGCAAGACGCTGGAGAACATATTCAAGACTCGCCTCGCCAAGGCGCATCGCGTAGGGGTAGTCGACTACCACACCGGCCTTGGACCTTCCGGCTACGGAGAACTGATGACGGGCGCTCCACGTGGCAGCGAAGATTACGCGCGCGCAAGCCGCTGGTATGGATCCACGGTCACGCCCGTAGGTACCGCCGGGTCAACATCGGCAAGGATCAGCGGTGACTGGATTTCTGCCATGCCGGACTTTCTTCCTCGGCTGGAGTTCACCGCAATCGCCCTCGAATTCGGCACAATCCCCCCGCTCGAAGTTCTGCAGGCGCTGCGCGCCGACAACTGGCTCCACAACCACGGCGATGCAACCCGAGACTGGCCCCCGCCAGTCAAGCAGGGAATGCTCCGCGCCTTCCTGGGATCAGACGACATATGGAGGGGCATGGTCCTGGGGCAGTCCCTGGCCGTAACCAGGCAAGCCATTCAGGGGCTGCAGCTCTCACCGTAGGCGCATTCTGGCATTGGCGCGGGACATCACGCGATTACTTCCATCCACGAAGTTGTCCAGTCTCCCGCAGTGATCGCAGCGGCGAGTGCCGCGCACTGAAACTGGAGAACCGGGATGAGCAGAAAAGAAGTGGAGTCGGAACGCGAAGTTCAGGAGAAATGGAAGAAGGTCGGCAAGACCAAGGATGTATACAACGAGAGCCTGCTGCCCAAGGACAATTCAAAGCCGGCTGGCAAACCGGCAATCTCGAAAGTGACCGGAAAGGACCCGAACCTGCTATCGAAATGAAGGCCGGAGTCCCGCCAGCAGTAGCGCTGCAATCAATGCGTCAGCAGTGCAATCAGAATGATGATTGGAATCGGAACTCCTAGTATGAGCAGCAAGATTGAACGCATGTTGGTTCTCCCGGTTATCTAGAAGCGATCACGCTGGCGGCCACCGATGGTCGCCATCAGGCTGGCAACGAACGCGCCAGAGAGAAGCGAGACAAAGACCCATAACGACGCGTAGGCGCCATCCTTGCGGGCCTGGTCGGCAGCCTGTTTGGCCTTCGCCTGCGCCTGCTGGCGCGCGTTTTGTGCAGCAGAAAATGCGCTGTTCACACGCTGTTCCGCGTCAGCCTGGCTGATGCCGGTGCGCTGGGCGATCAATGTCGCTGTATAGCGGGTATCTTCCGGCGACAGCGATGAGCTCTCCAGGCCGTTGGCGAAGATCCGCGCCGCCTCGCCCTTCGTCACCGTCAGATTGCCTTCCGAGATGGGCGCCTCCTGTCGAGGCGCGGCAGCCGCAACCTGAGACGCCTGCGTTCCACGACCAGCACTGGCTGGATCCGTCGGTGTGCGAAACAGCCCATCTATAACGTACATCGCAATCGACTCGCGGCGCTCGTCGGGCTGGTACCCCGAAAGCTGCTGCGCTGCGACTGCGCCGCTGGCCGCAACTGCTCCCGAGGCAACTGTTGCGCCAGTACCGAGGATGGAAGCAATTGCAGATGCCAGGACCGCCGCCGTGACCAGGGTCGCAACAGCCCAGGCCAGAAACCCATGCGCCGTGTCCCGGAAATACACCTCATCTGCGTGAATCGAAGCCCACCGTATGCGCAGGCGACCAGCTATGTATCCACCCAGCCCGGAGGATGCGATTGCGACGAACACAATCCAGAGGATGGAAGACCATGTCATCGCGTGTGCCGACGCTCCGCGAGTTGACCACGGTGAAACCGCGGCGAGCCCAAGACCTGTGCCCAGAACCAGAAGAATCAGTGACAGTGCTGCGGCCGACGCAGCTCCGGCAAGAATTGCTGGCCAGGAAACAGCGCTCAGTCCTGAGACAGATTGCGCCTGGGATCCGCGTTCGAAAGTGGCTGTGACCGTATCCATGTGTCGCCCCCTTGAGGTATGGAGTGCATTGTTCCATTCCTCGTTGCGAAGACTGTAGGCGGGAGCCGCCGGGAGGCGTAGGCGCAATCGACAGAAACTCGCGTGAAACAGCAGGAGGTGTCAGGACAGTCTTGCGACAGGGGCCGCATGATTCCGATATCTGCAGAGCCTGCGGTTCGTCAACCTTCACTCAAAGGCAAACGGAGATTGGCAATGGCTTTACTGGATTTAATGGCAATAGTGGCTTGGGTCGTGCTGGCCATTGCCGCGTCTCTCATCGTATCGACGATGATGCGCAAACGGACGGTGTCGCCGGATCAGGCGGAGTAGGTTCAACTGCGCAAGTTACCCCGCGGCCGCGATGGCACCTGCCAGCTGCTGCATTCCACCCGACACATCACATACCTTTCCGTTGATGAAGAACCCGGGAGTCGCGCGAAGATGGCTCCTCGTGCCGCCATCCTGATGCTCCCGCACGCGCTGGCGATAGATTTCATCATCCAATGACGCCCTGAACAGCGCGATGTCGAGGCCGAGGGACTCGGCAGCCTGATTCAGCGCGGAACGATGCAGTGCAGCGCCCTGCTGCAGCAACAGGTCATGCATCTCCCAGAACTTTCCTTGAGCGGCCGCTGCCTCGGTCGCTTCTGCAGCCATCAACGCCAGCGGGTGCGCCGACTCAATCGGGAAATGGCGAAACACCAGTTGGAGCGACCGCGGGTGAGACGCAAGCAGCATCTTCACAGCGGGCTCAGCCGCGCGGCACATCGGGCATTGCAAGTCGCCGTATTCGACGACGGTGATCTTCGGGCTGGCAGCGCCGCGACGATGATCGGTTGGCGTCAGTGGCGCTTGCAGATCCTGCATGGGGACTCCCGGCTACTGGAACCCATACTGCGCCATCCCGCCGCGACCCGGTAGCTCCCGAGAGACGACGGGCCGGTCAGGCCCGTCACCTCAGCTGGCTGATCAGCCGTTACTGAGCGGCAGGACGGGCCGGCGGGGGCCCACCGGCGCCAGGTCCCGGCGGACGCACGGCATTGGTGTCATTGCGGAAGCGCCCGACGTATGCGGCCTTGGCGACCACCTTCCCTTTCATCGCCTCGAGCAGCTCGGGACGTCCCGCAGTCGCGGGCAGATCGAGCTTTGCGCTCAGTGCGTAGAACTCGAACACATAGTGGTGGTATCGCGGACCATTCGGCGCGCCCATGCCCATGTAGGCACGACCGCCACGCCCGTTGATGGCGCCTTCCGGCAACTTGCCCTCCTCCGTCTGGATCATCGGCGGAGTCACCGGAACATTCCACGCCAGCCAGTGCAGGTTGTCATCCGGGTTGCCGCCGGCAGCTACATCCAGGTCATGCAGGATGATGGCGATGCTCTGCGCGGTTGCCGGGATATTGCTGATCTTGAAGTCCGGCAGTGTGTTGGCGCCATAGAACGAATACTTCAGTGGCACGATGCCGCCATCTTCAAAGGCCTTGCTTTCGATCAGCAGCGGCACCAGTCCACCGCCACGCGGCGGACCACCTGGAGCAGGCGCCTGCGCCGACGCAAACCCGCCCATCGCTGCAAGAGCAAGCAACACGGCCCCCTTCATGAATTCTCTGCGCATGCATTTTCTCCTTTGATTGCCCATGACCAGAACTGCGTCAGCCGCCGATGGTGCACGTCAGTGCCGATATATGGAATAGAATACAGCGCAACAATCCGGGGGAATACGGCATGCGAATACTTCACAAGGCACTTCTGACCTGCGCAGTGGCCGCGACATGTGGTTGCGCGGAAATTTCCGGACAGACGAGCTCCCCGGCTGGCGGCGCCTCAGCGACCAAGACAACCGGAGCCGCGGCCGACTGGCCCACCTTTGGCGGCAACAATGCGCGCACCAACGCCAACACCGCGTCGACCAGGATCACAGCGGCCAATGTCGGCTCCATGGTGCGGCAGCAAGTCACGATTTCCGCGCCCATCGATGCCGGCCTCATCTACCTGAGCGGCGTGAAGGTGAATGGCGCAGTGCACGACGTGTACTTCGGCACCACCAATGTGGGTCGTACCGTGGCAATCGATGCCAACGCCGGCAAGGTGCTGTGGGAATACGCGGCTCCCGGCTTCGACGAAGCTGCTGCTGCCACCGGCACTGCGGCAGGCGCGCGTGGGCTGATCGTCAAGCAGATCACCAATTCGACCCCGGTCGCGGATGCAAACCGGCAGTTCATCTATGCCGCTTCCGCGGACGGCAAGGTCACCAAGATCTCGATTGCCGATGGCAAGGCGGTCTGGGCTACCGCGGTGACGAAGATGCCGACCATGGAGAAGATGGATTCGCCATTGTCCTTCGTGCAGGGGAATGTGCTGGTGCCCACGGCTGGCTATGTGGGCGACACGCCCCCGTACCAGGGCCACATCGTCGTACTCGATTCCAAAACCGGGGCCATACGCAAGGTGTGGAACTCGCTCTGCAGCGATCGTGCCGAGCTGCTGGAGCCGACCTCGTGCCCGCAGACCCAGTCCGCCATCTGGGGACGCGCCGGCATCGTTATTGAACCGGGCACGGGCAACCTGCTGTTCGCCACCGGCAACGGTCCCTGGGACGGCAAGACTGCCTGGGGCGATGCCGTGATCATGCTCGATCCCACTGCGACGAAGATGCTGGGCAACTGGACGACCACCAACAACGAGGACCTGAACAAGCGGGACCTCGACATGGGCTCTACTTCTCCCGTGCTGCTGGGTGATGGCTACATCGCACAGGGCGGAAAGGACGGGACGATCCGGTTGTTGAACATGGATCTGATCAAGGGCACCACCCCACACCAGGGCGGGGAACTGCAGGTGGTGGAGGTGCCCGGCAAGGCGCAGCTGCTCTCCGCCTCAGCCACAGCCAAAATCGGCGGCAAGACTTATCTCTTCGCCTCCAACGCTCGCGGCGGCACTACGGCCTGGACCTTCGGCGCAGACCACAAGCTGGCGGAAGCCTGGAAGAGCAAGACCGGCGGCAACACGCCGTTCTACGCCGGCGGATTGCTGTACATCTATGATCCGGCCGGCGCCAAGGTGCATGTGCTCGACGCTGCCAGCGGCAATCCTGTTGCCCAGCTGGAAAGCGGCACCGGACACTGGAACAGCGTGATTGTTGCGGACAATCGCATTGCGATGCCCGAAGGGGCGATCAGTGGCTTTGGTTTCGCCGGCGGAAGGCGCCCCGGAGCGCCGGGTGCACCTGCGGCAGCAGCGCCGCCCCCGCCACCCCAGGGAATCCAGCCCGGCATCGTCAATATCTGGCGCCTGCCCTGAACGCAGCAACCCCGCTATTTGGCGGCGCCGAGTAGCGACTGGAAAAAGGCGATGACGTTGTCCCGATCCTTCTTCTCAGGAACGGGCAACGGCATCGTCGTACCCGGGACCGTCGAGGCAGGATCCTCCAGGAAGCGGTCCAGTGTTTCCGCGTTCCAGACAAGCCCGGAATCCTTCAGCGCCTTGCTGTAGACGAACTTCTCGTCTCCCTGCCCGGCGATCCTTCCGAACAGGCCAGTCAAAGCCGGGCCTATCTCGCCGCCGCCATCGCCAGGCTCCGCGCTGTGGCACTGCGTGCAGGTCTGCATGAAGTAGGCCTTGCCAGCGACTGCGTCACCCGCGTCCGCGTATGCAACCTGGCCAATCGCAAGCAGTATCACTGGCGCAACCATTCGAACCGACATGAAATCTCCCGGACTTGCAGCCGCCTGGATAACGGCTTTGGCTGCAACCATACATGCATGGGGGGCAGCGAGTCGATCGACAGGCCTATTCCTGTCCGGCATGAACAGGCCGAACATCAGCAGCAGGTAATCGAGAGACCGCTATTGCCTTGCAGCCTTCCCATCGGAAGATTTCTCCAGTTCCTTCTTCCGTGCCAGCATGACCCCGCCGAGCAGGTCGAGGTCCATGCCTGAGGCTTTCGCTTCCGCGAACATGCCGCCGCGCTGCTCCTCTTCCTTCACGTGGTGCTTGATCATCTCCGACAACACCTTGACCTTGGCATCGAAGTAGTCGTCCTTCGGTCCTGACTTCTCGATCTGCGAGATCAGGTTCTTGGCGCCGGCATGTTCGACTTCCGCTTCATGATGGAGGTCTTCGTCGCCAGTGGCTTCGAGAAAAGCCGGGTAGAAGATCTCCTCCTCGATCGTCGTGTGGACCCGCAGGGCCTTGCAGATCCGCCGGGCAAGGTCGGCCTTCTTGTCATCGGAACGGCTCTTCTCGAACTGCTCGAACCAGGTCTCTACCTGGCGATGGTCCGCCTTGAGCATTGAGATGGCATCGGCGGACGCCTTGCGCGGCGCCTTCGAGGAATTGGTCTTGCGTGAAGTGGATCGGGCTGCGTGTTGCATGTTGGCGCTCCGCTGGAATGTTTTGAACAAAGCGGAGGATGGGACCCGTCGCCGATCAGCGCCACTGCAATGACCGCAGACAAACAGTAGGAGCTGGCCTACATCACTTGATTTGATAGAACTTGATGCGGATGGCGCCAAGCGCGGCCGGCGCAGTCCGAGCTGCTGGCGCCGGCGGTTGCTCCAGTTCCAACGTCGCCACGAACGTGGCGCGCGTCAACCACTCGTGCGGCCCTTTCGGCGCCTCGAAACGGGGGCGGAAAAAGCTGCGTTCTCCGCCCGGGGCCCCGAGTCCGCAATTGAATGCCTCATTGAGCACATGGATCACCGTGCCGTCCGTGGCGCGGATGAAGTAATCCGCACTCAGCGTACCGCAGCCGCCCGGCAGGCCCAGCTGGTAGTCCCAGCCGCCGGGAATCACTTCACCCGAGAACTTCGGTCCATCAATCTTGCCGCCGGTGATGGGAATGTACTGTCGACGGCCGTAAGGCGTTTCCCCGAGTATCGTGGCCGGAGCCAGCGTCACGCGAAATTCGAATGCAAACTCCACGCGCGGCAGCGCAGCGGCAGGTGGCGGCGAACCCAATGGAACCGCCGGCGCAGCGGGAGGCTGCTGGGCGCTCGACGCCACCGCAACCAGAAGACCCGCCAGCAGGGCGTGAACGGGCAGGCTGTATTTCGACAGGGCTTTTGCATACATGATGAGACCTCACTCCTCGCCAGATTTCAGGGGCAACCCTGCATGGTTTTCTGCCAGCGAAGTAAACCACAATGAGAAACGCCCGACGCGCCAGATGCGGCGCAGGCATTCTTCACAGTAGATGATTGCTTCTCCGTAACCTGGCCGTGGTTACTCGTCAGGCTACAATCGCAACTTGCTTGCAGGCGTTTGGCGCCCTCCGCTGGCCCGTCCTGGCGCCGAGTCATGTTTGTAAGGACAATCCCTTGCGAATTGGCTTTCCGATCAACCGATATGACCTATACGCGCATGGCTGATATCTACGTCGACAACGCCCGACCGCGGAACCCGTGAAGATCTGCTACATCATCAATTCACTGGATGGGGGCGGCGGGGCGCTGCCGCTGCCGAACGTGATCGGAGTGATGCGGGCTGCTGGACACGAGGTATCTGTTGTTTCCCTTATGGAACGGGATGGACGCGCCCGTCCCGCGCTCGAAGCAGCCGGCATTCCGTATGTGGTCATTGGCGGCCCCAAGCGACGTATTTTCAGCACCGCCATCCGCCTGGCCCGGATCGTTCGCGCCACCAGGCCCGATGTGCTCTGGACTTCACTCAGCCACGCAACCATGACCGGGCAGGTCATTGGCTGGCTGTTCAACGTACCCGTGGTCAGCTGGCTGCACAACGCCTGGCTGAAGCCCGGGAACATCCTCGCCATGCGCCGCACGAAAGGGCTGACCCGGCACTGGGTTGCCGACTCGGATACCGTTGCCGCTTTCGGCGTGGAGACACTCGGAATCGCGCGCTCGAACATCAGCGTATGGCCATTGTTCCGGGCGGACCCTTCCAGGCCTGTGGCCGGCGCAGCCATTGGCACACCTTTCATCGTGGGCAGCCTGGGGCGCCTGCATCCCAACAAGGGCTACCATGTATTGATCGAGGCGCTGGCGCTGTTGCGGAACCAGTCTCCGTCACTTGCGCAATCACTGCTGGTGCGGATCGCCGGCGAGGGTCCGATTCGCGCCGAACTTGAAAAGCTGGCGGCCGACAGGGGAGTGGAAAATCTCGAATTCGTCGGCTTCACGGAGCCCGCCCGCTTTCTGGCGTCCCTGCACTGCTACTTGCAGCCGTCTCACCATGAAGGCTTCTGCATTGCCGCACATGAGGCCATGCTTGCCGCGCTGCCGGTGGTAGCCAGCCCTGTGGGTGAAATGGCGCAAAGTGTCCTTGCTTCTGGCGGCGGCGTGCTCGTGGAATTCGGCAATGCCGGCGAACTGGCCACTGCCATCAGGAAATACGCCCTTGATCGCCAGCGGGCGCATCACGCTGGCATGGCGGGACGCGAGTGGGTGGCGCGGCAGTTCTCTGCAGCAGCATTTACGGTCCGCGGGCTTGCTGCCATGGAAGCCGCAGGTGTGACAGAACGGAAATAAGCCAGAGCGGGCCTGGCTAAATGTCGTTGCGGATAGTAGCCAGCGCGCCGCCGTCGATTTCCCATTTGGCGCCGTTCACGTAGCTCGACTCATCCGAGAGCAGGAATGAAACCACATTGCCCACCTCTTCCGGTTTGCCGCAGCGGTTCAACGTTGCGACCTGGCCCAGCTTTTCCAGCCCCTTTTTCACGTCACCCTCAAACAACTGCTCGATCACCTCGACGAGCAACGGTGTCTCGATGACACCTGGCATGACGCAATTCACGCGCACACCCTTCTGCGCCACCTCGCTGGCAGCGGTGCGGGTAAGGCCCACCACCGCATGCTTGCTGGCGTTGTAGGCGCAGGCGCCCGCCAGCCCTCTTTCGCTGCCAATGGAAGCCATGTTGACGACGGCGCCCGAGCCATGCCGGACCATGTCCGGCAGCACGTAGCGCAGGCCGAGAAACACCCCGCGCAGGTTCACACGCAACAGGCGATCGAATTCCGCCACATCGTATTCATGGGTCGGAGCCAGCTTGCCCTCGACACCTGCATTGTTGAAAAACCCATCGATCCGGCCGAAGGCATCGATGGCGGCCTGAACATAGCGGCGGACATCGTCTTCCTCGCCACAGTCTGCGACGCAGGCTTCGACGCGACCACCCTGCGAACGCAGTGCGGCAGAGCGCTCGGCCAGCCTGGCGGCATTGATGTCCACCATCAGCAGCTTTGCCCCCTCACGCGCCAGGATTTCGCAGGTGGCGAAGCCTATTGCGCCGGCGGCGCCAGTGACGATGATGGATCGGTTGGCATGACGGCTCATGGTTCACTCCTGACATTGTTGCGGGGCGCACCGTAGACCGGCGTGGGAACGCCTTCCATCCGCGCCTTGATCTGCAGTGCCACGTGCAGCGAGTGGAAGCGGCATTGCATGAGATTGCCGCCCTGGAACCACAGGCCCGGCTGCGCGGTTGGTTTCCACATGTTGCGCAGTTCGCCTTCCCATGGACCGGGATCGCCTTCTGTTCCCGACCCGAGACCCCAGCAGGATCCGACCCTGCGCTCCACTTCAGGCGAGATCAACTGCCCCACCCTTTCGCTCATTGGCCGGTAGCCCGTGGCATAGACGATCACATCGGCAGGCAGGAAGCTGCCATCGGCCATGCGCAGACCATCTGGCACGATCTCGGCGATCTCTCCCTGCCTGACCTTGATCTCGCCGCTGGCGATCAGGTCGGAACCGCCGACATCAATGTAATAACCTGCGGCACGGCGATAGTAGGCCATGAAGAAGCCGGTCTCGTCCTCGCCATGCCAGAGGTTGAAGCCACTGCTCTCCAGGCGCTGGTAGAAATCGGCGTCGATCTTGCGCAGGTAGTCGGTAAAGCCCTTCTCGAACGCCGTACGTGGGCGAAACGGATTGGCTGCGAACATGAGATCCGCCAGGTCGATGTCGGCGCCAGGCTGGGCGTAGTAGATGTTCTTCGACAACTCACGCATCGTATCCGCGCGCACAACGATGGTGGGTGAACGCTGGATCATCGTCACCTCGGCATCGTGCTCCCACAGGTCGACACAGATGTCGTGCGCAGAGTTGTTCGCGCCAATGACGACACAGCGCTTGCCCGCCAGGCCCACGCCGCTGTCGTGGTCGGCGGAATGATACTGCCTGCCCGTGAAGGAGCTGGCGCCCGGTATGGCAGGCACCTGCTGCGCACCCGACAGGCCAGTGGCGAGGACGAGCTGGCTCGGCCGCAGCGTCAGGGTTTCACCCGCGCGGGACACCGTGACTTCCCAGTGCCCCGCCTGTTCATCGTAGCGCGCAGCCGTGCACTGCGTGTCGCCCCAGAAATCGATCTCCATGGCCTTTGCATAGACTTCCAGCCAGTCGGCGATCTTGTCCCTGGAGGTGTACAGCGGCCAGTGGTCTGGAAAAGGCAGATACGGGAAATGATCCAGGAACACCGGATCGTGCAGGTAAAGCGAACGGTAGCGTGCGCGCCAGGCGTCGCCCGGTTTCTCCAGCGCATCGATCACCAGCGTGGGCACGCCCAGACGCTTGAGGCGCGCAGCCAGCATCAGGCCATTCTGCCCGCCACCGACGATGAGGCAACAGGGCTGGATGCTTATTCCCAGCGTGCGCGCGGTTTCCTCGCGCTGATCCAGCCAGGTGCGTCGGCCCTTTCCGGCGCGATGCTCGATTCCATCGGGCCGGCGCGGCCCGCCGATCTGCTCATGGCCGATGAGTTCTACCATGGCGGTAAGCAGGATGAACGCACGGCCTTCGCGAAGCTGCACATGGCCCCTGCAACGCGCAGTGGCGGTGTTGAAGGTGAACCATCCCTGGGTGTCATCGGTCATCGGCAGCGCCGGGCTGTCGGGGGCAAAGGCGCCGGGATTTACCAGCCTGGCTTGCGTACGCGCCATCGCCGCAATGGCCTCCCTTCCCTCCAACGTGAGGATGTTCCAGGTAAGCGCCAGCAGATCGCGCCAGTAGCACTCATCCGCGAACAGCATGCTCCAGTCGGCAGTATCTGGCGATGCCAGCGCCGCCTCGAAACGGCGCATCCAATCCTGTACGGGCTGCGACATCAGGCCTGACCGGGCATGGGATAATCCGCAGCGTTGTCCACCCAGCCACGTTCGGAAAAATCCATTCGCGGCGGCGCGAAGACATCGACCAGCCGCATGCCCTCGCCCGCGATGCCCTGCGAAGTGTGGATGATCCCCGCCGGAATGATGGTGGTGGAAGGGCTGCCCACCTGCAGGTGCAGGTCCGGCCGCCAGGCGCGGCGGTTCGCGATCCATGGCACGCGCAGGTGATGCAGCCATTCGCCTTCGAGCGCAATCGAACCCTGCTCGAAATCCGCATGGGAGTGGGGAGTGAGCTGCGTTTCGTCACGCGGCTCCAGGAAGCGCGCATAAGGCACCATCATCAACTTGCGGGTGCGGAAGGCATGCACCATGCCGCCGCGAGCGTAGGCCTCCAGCGTGGAGTAGCGCCGTATCCGGTAGCCACCAACAGGCTCGGGCCAGGCTTCCGTCTTTGCCACTTCGGGTGCGCCATCGGCGTACAACGCGGCATTGGGAGCCTGGCCTGCCAGCGCCTCATCGCTGGTGACCAGTTGCACCACCCGCCCAGGTCGCTCGAACTGCAGCGCCCACTCTCCAGGCGGAAGGATGGCCAGATCCTCCACGCCCAGCAGCTCGCTCTGCGGCCCGCTCGATACCAGCACGCCGCCTTCGAGCGCATACGCGAACTGCTCGTCCTTCGCGGAGCCGCTGAAGCTGGCGCCGGCATCGGCCTCGATCACGACCACCGCGAAATTCGCGCCACGGGTTACCCAGCAGCGCAGGCCCTTGCCTTCAAAGACGGGCTCGTCGTCGTAGTAGCGGCCGATGGAGGGTTCCCTGAACAATTTTGTCACTGGCTGCTCAAGCCTTCCTGTCGGTGTTGAACTTCTCTGCAATCGACTCCGGCGCCACCGTGGGCGCGGCGCCCCCCATGAACAGCGGTATGAAGTTGCGCTCGATGTAGCGCCACCTGCCGTCATCGCATTTCACGCAGCGGTCGATCAGGTCGGTGATCATGATGGGCGGCGCCGCCAGCAGCACGGGCTTTCCATCCGCCGCGTACAGCATCATCACGCAGTAAGTGGTTGCGTGCGTTTCGTCGGTGAACTCGGCACGGAAATTGGTGATGACGTGGCGGGATGTACGTTCGCCGCGATCCTTGCGCCAGGTATAGAACTGCTCGATGGCCGCGCGCCCCACCAGCGGCTTGCCTGGGCCGCCGTGGAAGATGCCGTCCTCGACATACATTTCCGATACGCCAGCGCCGCCTTTGAGATCGACCTCATACCAGTAGTCGATCATGTTCATGTAGAGCACCTGTGTTGCGGCAGCTCTCTGTTCGGGTGTCATGCGGTTGCTTCTCCGGGAGTCATTCAGTCGGTCATCTTCCTGCCGGCAGTTTCCCTGACGCCGAACAGCCACAGCATCGCGACGGCAAACGATACCAGCCCGAATACCACGAAGACCGGCGTGGCCGTGCCCTTCGCCTGCAGCACGCCGCCCACGAACAGCGGCGCCAGCATCGAAGCGGCGCGCGCAAGGCTGCTGGATGTTCCCAGCACCAGCGAACGGATGCGCGTTGCGTAGGTTTCCGCCGTGTAGGGCCACAGCACCATCGAGCCGATCGAGATGCCGATCTGTCCGATGATTGCCAGGGTGACCAACTGCAGCCTGGCATCGATGTGGGGGAACATCATGCAGATCAGCGCAATGCCGCCGATTGCCGTTCCCAGCATCGGCAGCGGACGCCGGCCAATGCGGTCAATGCTGAAACGCAGGATCAGCGGCAGGATGAAAATGCTGATCGACACGATGGCGTTGAATCGCAGCGCCTCCCCGAGCGGGATCGCGAACATGCTGACGTAGATCGTCACGATCTGGCTCGACAGCCCGAAAGAAACGAACGAGGTCAGGAACCACAGCAAGGCCGTCACGATGAACGTCGCCCGCACTTCGCTGGCAAACAGCAGCTTGAAAGGCGCCTTTTCGCCGCTCCCGGGAATGGGCGGGCGGGCGTCTGCAGGCGGGATGGATGCGCCACCCAGTACCTCAAGTGAACGCGCCGCGTCGTCGGCACGGCCCCGCCCGGCCAGCCAGCGTGGCGATTCGGGCAGTATCCGGAGGAAGGGCAATACCACCAGCGGCACTGCGCCGAGCGCAAACATGATCCGCCAGCCATAGGCGGGAACAAGCCACAGGCTCACCAGCGAAGCCAGTCCGAAGCCACTGGTCATCAGGAACTGGAAGGTCCCGAAGAAGCGTCCGCGGGTCCTGGTCGGTGCGACCTCATTGATGTAGCTGATGGCCACAGGCAGAGCGCCCCCGATGGCCAGACCTTGCGCCGCCCTGAACACCATGAGCTGCAGTTGGCTGCCAGCCATGGCGCAGGCAATGGCCAGCACACTCATGGCCAGCACCAGCAGCTTGATGATGGGCAGGCGACCGTAGCGCTCGGCCAGGGAGCCGAAGCTGATCGCCCCGATGAGCTGTCCGGCGTAGCCCGCTGACACGAGCAGGCTGGCCTGCACGGGAGTCAGCCCCCACTCCCCTCTTATGACGGTAAGCGTAAAGGCGATGACCACGCTGTCCCATGAGTCGAACAGCATCAGCAGGCCCAGCAGCCACGGTGCCTTGGCGCGGTTGGACCAGGATCCTGGACCGTCCAGCGTTTCTCCGACCCAGGAGGTCGTTGCCACTGCGTTCTCCCCCGTCCAAGCTTATTTTCAGTATCGTGTTTCAGCTTACAAAGCACTGCTGCCGCTGTCCAACACGAAGGGATAGCCACGCAGCAACATCAAATGACAGCACGGGGAGACAAGACCAGTGACCGCAATGGACAAGAATGTGGATCCGGCGCTCTGGCCGCTGGTGGAGGCGTTCCCGCCGATAGACGTTTCTGCGGAGACCCTGGCCGGTTTTCGCATGGCGATGGTGGAACTGTCGGTCAGGCCCGACCCGTCGACGCACACCGACGTGCATATCGAGGAAGTGCGGATTCGGGGCAGTACGCATTCCACCGCCGCCATTCGTTGTCTGCTCTTCACGCCGGACCAACATGCAGCCAGGGGCGCCCTGCTGCACATCCATGGCGGCGGATATGTCATGGGCTCTCCGGAAATGGATCTGGCGCGCAACATCGAGCTGGTACGCGCCACCGGCTGCGCGATCCTGTCGGTGGACTATCGGCTGGCACCCGAGCATCCGCATCCGGCGGGACTGGAGGATTGCCACGCCGCACTGACCTGGCTTGCAGCACAGACCGCGGCGAAGAAAACTCCCTCCTGCAGAATCGGAGTGATCGGTGAGAGTGCTGGCGGTGGCCTCGCGGCGGCGCTGGCTTTGCTGGCCAGGGACCGGCGTTCAGTTGAACTGGCCTGCCAGGCCCTGATCTATCCCATGCTCATGCCGCCCGGCCAGTCGATCGATGCCACCACACCCGATCCGCGCACGGGCCGCTTCATCTGGACCCGCGCTTCAAACAGCTATTGCTGGTCTGCATATGCCGGCGGTGCGCCCCACCCATCCATCGCCGGCCTTGCACCGGACCTCACCGGTCTGCCCGCGGCTTTTCTTGCCGTGGGCGAGCTCGATCTCTTCGTGCACGACGACCTGGCCTATGTGAGCAGATTGCTCTCCGCGGGGTGCCCCGTGGAGGCACATCTGTATCCGGGCGCCATCCACGGCTTTGACCGCATGGTGGAGGCTGCGGTCAGCCAGCGCTATTCGCGCGACCTCATAGCTTTCCTGCTACGGCATCTGGCCTGAGGCAGGTTTCTCCAGGATTTCGTCGAGCAGCGAGTAGTCGATGAGTCGCGCCAACGCATCGCGGCTGCGCGGCATCCGCGCGTCGATGCGCGCCAGCCACTGCTCTTCCTCGACCATGAGGTCGAGAAGATCAGGCACCTTTCCCGTCACATAGTGATGCTGCGGCCAGGACGCAGCGACCACGGCCTGCGGATAGGCCGGCGGATAGGCGGCCATGCGCTGGACCACCAGACTTTGCGCCGGTCGGGGATCACGCAGCATCGCGGTACGCGCAGCAACCAGAGCCCGCAGCAACTCCTTGATCGCAGCCCGCTTGTCGGTGTCCGCGAGCGCCTGCGCAGTGGTATTGAGATTGAAGATCTCGCGATAGATACCCTCGCCATCGAACGCCACGGCATCCTTGCCCAGCGCAATCTCGGCTTCCTCGGATTCCGGCGACCACATGGCCAGCGCATCGATCCTGCCGTCGACCAGTGCGGCACTCAATTCAGGCAGGTCGATGTTGCCCACGGCAACAACGTCAGAAGGCTTCAGCCCGACGCTGCCGAGCATGCGCTCCAGAAAATAGGCAGCCGAGGTATTTGCCAGCGTCCCGACCCGTTTGCCCTTGAGATCCCGCAGTTGCAGGATGCCCGCCGATCGCCGCGCCACGATCCGGTACCGCTCTTCCGTCACAGTCATGATGACGCGCAGTTCGGGGTGCGCCAGGGAGTAACGCAGCAGCTGTGTTTCGGCGTTGGTTGCCACATCGGCAGTACCCGCGTCCCCATAGGCAGGCGATACCGTGCCGTAAAGATTCTGGATGCCGCCTCGCTTGAGGGAAATTCCAGCTGGATAGTGGCTGTCGGCCGCCAGCAGTACCGGCGCAATCTCGAGGGATTCAAGAAAGCCGTGCAGCTTCAGCGCCGGCACTGCCTCCTGCGCCGACACCGTACCCGTCAGCAAGGCAAGAACGGAGCAGATTCCCAGCATGCGCATCGTTCATTCCCCGAAGTAGAAACGATAGCCATTTTCGCCGATGGCGCGACGGACCGAGGCGTCGGGCACACATTGGAGGAAGCGCGCGATCGCCATGGCGTAGCTGGCCACGTGCTCATGGCCCACGAATGGCGCATCACTGCCCCACAGCAGCTTCTCCGTGCCGAAGCGTCGCAGCAGATCCTGCGTGTACTGGACCGGCAGGCTCCAGTCCGGTGAATGCTCATCAGGGTGGCGGAAACCCGAGGACAGCTTCACCCACACATTCCCGTACTCCAGCATGCGCAGCATGCCCTGGTAGCTTTCGGCGGCCAGCCGCGGCACCGGATCGTGCCAGCCGAAATGATCGATGGCCAGCCTGACGCCGGTCTTCATCAGCGCAGTGCCCACTTCGACCAGCCGATTTCCTTCGATGTTCAGGTGCACGTGCATGCCCAGGTCACGCAACTGGTAGCAGAGCCGCTGGAAATCAGCACCAGCCATGTCGGGCAAGGGGTCGCGGAAAAACCATTGCAGCCGCACACCGACAATGCCGTCCGCGCGCATCGATTGCAGCACCTCCAGCCCCACATTGCTGTCAACGATCGCCGTGGCGCGCAACCGCCGATGCCTGCGGACCGCGCCGATGTAGTAGTCGTTGTAGGTGCCGAACAGACTGGCTGCAGCGATCACGCCGTAGCGCACACCATGGGCATCGAGGTCTGCCAGGAAATCCTCCGCCGAATACACATAGTCCGGCCGCTTCCAGGCATTGGGCGCGAAGGGCATGCCTGGCCCCCAGGCATGAGCATGGCAATCGATCAGCGGGCCATCATCTGCCTGGCCTGATGCCGTCATCCAAGCGCCCTGCCATAGAGCTCCAGTGCTGTGCCGCCGAAGAACCGCGCACGTTCCTGCGCGTTCAGAAGGCGGCCCGAGGCATGCACGCGCTCGATTTTTTCGCCATACGGCGCCGGACTCTGGCCCACATCGGATCCCCACAGCAATCGGGCAGCCCCGAATCGATCCGCCAATGCCCGCAGGAAGGTGGCGCTATCGAAGTGGCACTCTTCCAGCCGATCGAAGTTGATGTCGGTCACCTTGAAATGGACATGACCCAGATCAGCGAACTGCGCGAGGCTTTCGTCGATGCCGAACCCAGGCGGCGGCGGTATCTCATAGTCGATGCCCTGCGATGCTGCCCACCGCGTCTCCGGGGTCGAGGCGTGGGGAACTCCCACATGGTCTACGAGAATGGGCAGGCCGCGAAACTCCTTGGCGATACCCAGCAAGGCAGCCCTGCCCGCCTCGTTGTTCCTGCGATAGAGAATGACCGTCACCGGCAACGCCAGCTCCGACGCAGCCCGCCACAGGCCCAGCGCTTCTGCTCCGTCGAGCCAGGCCGTATCGGTTTCGGTCAGCTGCGGGGCGACGATGCGCAGACCACCCAGGCGATGCTCACCCGCCAGCTGCTTCAGTTTTTCCGGTGAGGCAGGATCCTGCGCATCGAGCACGACGACGGGCACGAAGCGGCCGGGAAAAGCCGCCGCCGCATCGAGCGCATAACGGTTGTCATAGCCGTAAAGCGTCGCGCGCTGGACGATGCAGGCATGGGCCACGCCTCCCGCATCCAGTGCGCGGACCAGCTCCTCCACGGAAAAGACCAGCGGACTGACAGGCGGCCGGGCACCGCCGCGCAGGGTCGAATAGGGATAGCGCTCAAGGTCCGCCGACAGAACATGCGCGTGGGTATCGAAAAGCAAGGGCCCCTCCGTCATCATGGACACTATGCAGCGCCTTCCCTATCCCGACTTCACCAGGCTGCCCGAAGCCACCCAGAAGACGCTGGCGAGCGTTCCGCTAAACGTAGTGCGCATCTGCGCCCATGCGTCGCAGCCGCTGTTCGAGGCACAGGGCCAGCTCGGTCGCGCGGTTGCCAGCCCTGGCGTTCTGGATCCGCGCCTGCGCGAGGCCATCATCCTGCGCGTCGCGTACCTGTCGCGCAGCGACTATGAGCTGCATCATCATATCCCACTGGGTCGCGCAGCCGGGTTGACCGAAACGGAACTCTCGGCCATCGCTGGCGGCAACTACGCAATGCTCGATCCGCAGCTCGCGGCCGCGTCGCAGTTCACGGACGAGGTGGTGACCAGGCTCTCACCTTCGGATACAACGCTGGCGGATCTGCGACGAGTCGTTCCCGACCAGGTGCTCGTCAACATCGTGCTGACCATCGGCTGCTATATGTCCATTGCCCGGCTCGCCGCTGTTACCGGCATCGAGCCGGACGCGGACGCTTTGACTCATCTGCCCAGCAGCCTGGAAGACCGCGCGGATTAGGAGCGTTCACTGTCTCCAACTCCTTGCAGCGCCTAACCCAGCAACGGATGGCCCTTCGGCAGCTTGCCCGCATGCCAGGTTGCCAGCCGGTGCCGGACGGTCTTCTCGCTGACCTGATCCTCGGGCATGGGTGCAATGACCTTGTCGTGCACCAGCAGGCGGTAGACGTACAGAGCCTTGTCGCTGGCCGAGTCGGTGGCTTCGAATTCGACCACCTTGCGCCCCACGGCATAGGCCACGCCAGCCGCCAGCGCCGCCTTGAACAGTTCCGCCTCGTGCTTGAGCTTTTTCATCACCCGTCCTGCCGGGTCTGTACCGGACGACCCGAGTATAGGACGAGTGATACGATGGCTGATGATATCCAGCGATCTCGACCAGGCGCAGGCCGCCCCTCAATGGGAGGCCCTGGCCACCCGCTTCCGGCGCTCTAGCAATCTGCGCGCCTGCTGGCAGGTCGCCAACAGCCTCGTTCCCTACGCCGCCCTCTGGTATGCCATGTACTGGCTGTCAGGCATCTCCTGGTGGCTGGTCATTCCGGTGGCCTGCATTGCAGCCGCGTTTCTCGTACGGCTGTTCATCATCTTCCACGACTGCGGACATGGATCGTTTTTTTCCAATCGGCGCGCCAACCAGATCGCCGGTTTCATTACCGGAACGCTCACCTTCGTGCCGACGCATATGTGGTGGATGGAACACGCCAAGCATCATGCCACCTCGGGCAATCTCGATCGTCGCGGGACGGGCGACATCTGGACCCTGACGGTGCGCGAGTACCTGGAGTCCTCCCGCTGGCGCCGCTTCGCGTATCGCCTGGCGCGCAATCCCTTCATCCTGTTCGTGGTCGCGCCCTTCTTCCTGTTCGTGGTCAATTATCGTTTCGCGCCGCGCAACGCCACTGCAAAGGAGCGCCGCTCCGTGTGGTTCGCAAACCTGGCGATTCTCGGCGTGGCGGCCGCCTTGAGTGCGGCCATGGGCATTACCACCTACCTGCTGATCCAGTGCCTGGTGCTGGTGGTCTCCGGCACCGCCGGAGTCTGGCTGTTCTACGTGCAGCACCAGTTCGAAGACGTGTACTGGGAACGCGGCAAGCAGTGGGACTCGTCCAAAGCTGCCATGCAGGGCAGCTCCTATTACAAGCTGCCGCGCGTGCTGCAATGGTGTTCAGGGAATATCGGCTTCCACCATATCCATCACCTGAATCCGGGCATACCGAACTATCACCTCGAGAGCTGCCACCGCTCGCATCCGTCCTTCGACGGCATCAAGCCGCTGACGCTGGTGGCAAGCCTGCAGAGCCTGCGGCTCAGGCTCTGGGACGACCAGCTGCAACGCCTGGTCGGCTATCCAGTCACCGTGCGCCAGCGGCCACCGCGTCGCTGATCTTCAGCGCCGCGGCGGTTGCGGCACGAATATCGGCTGCCAGTCTTCCTGGCCGCGCGAGATCACATAGGAATGCACGGCATCCACCTGTTCCTGCGTGAGCACGCCATTGAATGGCGCCATGCCCTTTTCCTTGAACTTGCCGCCAAGCACGATCTCGTTGAAGTCCGTGTGCGACTGCGGCTTGATGAACCGCAGGTCCTTGGGTCCCGAACCAATGGCGCTCTGGCCATGGCAGGTCGAGCAGAACTGCGCGAACACCGCGCCACCGGTCGCCACCTTGTCTGCCGGCTGCGGGGCATTGGGCGGTGGTGAGACCGCCTCGGGCGCGGGTGCCGGCGGCAGCGTTACACCCTTGGCATCGAGCGCATAAACCACCAGCTTCGCCGAGCCCACCGAGAAGGGTTCAGGCCCTGCATTCAGGCCGTGCACGATGGCGTTGTTCCAGCCCGCGTTGACGGCGATGAACTGCTTGCCCTTCACGCTGTAGCTGATCGGTCCGCCCACGGGCACGGAGACGGTCGGCGATTCCCAGAGCTTGTCCCCGGTATCCGCGCGGTAGATGGCCAGCGTGCGCATCATCGTGCCCTGCACCAGCAGGTTGCCCGCTGTCACCAGATTGCCGCCCTGGAAGTGGAAGGGACTGACGATGCGCCAGCGCTCCTTCTGCGCCACCGGATCCCAGGCCAGCGTGTAGCCCTTGTCCTCGGTGTTCACGCGCTGGTTGAACTGGCGACGCAGGTCGGGATTTGCATTGCCCGACCCGATGGTGGTGCGACCCAGACGGAACTGGAACTTCCCGTCTTCGATACGCGAGATCACCATCCACTGCTCCTGGACGGGGATGTACACCAGCCCGGTCAGCGGGCTGAAGGACATCGGGTTCCAGTTGTGCGCGGCGTTGGGTGTGATGAGGCGCGGTTCGATCGTCACCATGGCTTCGGGATTGATGGCCGGCCTGCCGGTCTTCAGATCCACATGTGAAGCCCAGGTATTGGGCACGAAGTTCTGGGCCGACAGCAGCTCGCCGGTGGCGCGGTCCAGTACGTAGAAGAAGCCATCCTTCGGCGCATGCATGATCACCTGGCGGTCACGGCCATTGATCTTCAGGTCCGCAAGAATCAGCGGCGAGGTGCTGTCGTAGTCCCACTGCTCGCCCGGCACTTCCTGGTAGTGCCATACGTATTTGCCGGTCTTGGCGTTCACCGCCACGATGGAACCGACAAACAGGTTGTCGCCGCCGCCGGGTGAACGGAAGGCCTGCGGATGCGGCGAGCCGTTGCCCGTGCCGAAGTAGACGATGTCGAGCTTCGGGTCGTAGACAATGCCGTCCCAGTTGTTGCCGCCGCCGCCAGTCTTCCACCATTCGCCGTTCCAGGTCTTGGCGGCCATGACCATGATGGAATCGGAGGCCACGCCATCGGGCTTGGCCGGATCGCCAGGCACGATGTAGAACTTCCACACCTGCTTGCCGGTCTCGGCGTCATAGGCGGACATGTAGCCGCGGGCGCCCAGGTCGCCACCGCCATTGCCGATGACCACCAGCCCATCCTTGGTCACGCGCGGAGCGCCGGTGATGGAGATGGGCTGGCCGGGATCAGCCGTCTGCGTCTCCCACACCTTGCTGCCATTCTTCGCGTCGATGGCGATCACCCGCCCGTCGAGCGCACCGATGTACAGCTTGCCGTTCCACGCAGCCAGGCCGCGGCTCACCGGGCCACAGCAGGCGACAGCGCCTGCCTGCGGAGTGATTTTCGGATCGTAGGTCCACAACACCTTGCCATTGGTGGCGTCATAGGCGGTGGTCACATCCCAGGCGGAGATGTTGTACAGCACCCCGTCGATCACCAGCGGCGTGGCCACCACGCCGCGATAGGTGCCGATGTCGGCATACCAGGCCAGCCCCAGGCGCCCGATATTCTTGTCGGTGATCTGCTTCAGCGGACTGAATCGCTGCTCGCCCCAGGTACGGCCATGGGACATCCACTGACCAGGGTCCTTGTCGGCGTTCTCCATGCGCTTGGCGGTAACCACCGCCTTGTCTGCGGCGGGCGCTGGCAGCGCATGAGCCGTGAACATGATTGCAGCGGCGAACGGAACAAGACGAACGAAAGGGCTTCGCATGGCGGATCCAGTACGGTTGGCAACGAAGGCTGGCGATTCTATCAGGCGCCCTGCACGGTGAGGTCTACCTGTACATTCCCGCGCGTGGCATGGGAATAGGGGCAGATCTGTTCGTGCGCCTCCCGGGCCAGGGATTCCAGTTCGGATTGCGGCAGGCTGGCGTCCACCACATGCAGCTTGACGGCCAGCCCGAATCCACCGGCATCGCGCGGACCAATGGACACGCTGCAGGTCACGGATGCCTCCTTGGCGTTGCGCTTCTTCTGCGAGGCGACGTAATCCAGCGCGCCCCCGAAACAGGCCGCATAGCCGGCGGCAAACAGGTGCTCGGGTGTCGTGGTGTTGGGCTTGCCGGGGCCGCCCATGGCCTTTGGAACGGACAGATCCGCCTGGACGGAACCATCCTCAGCGGCGGTGTGGCCATTGCGGCCGCCGGTTGCGGTAGCCACGGCCGTGAAAACGGGGTTGATGCTCATGGTGAATCCTCCTGGATGGACGGTACTGCAGGCACAGCCCTCGGCTGCCGGCATGGCAGCCTCACCATGAGCGCGCCGGCTGTCAACAGCCCGGCGAAGCCGGGCGTGACCTGCCGACCGGCTTCGGTCAGCCGCTGCGTTTGCGCGGCACCTTCTTGCCCTTGCTGCGGGCTTCAGACAGCCCTATGGCTATCGCCTGCTTGCGGCTTTTCACCTTGCCGCCCTTGCCGCCCGGGCCGCTGCGCAATGTGCCCTTCTTCTTGCGGTGCATTGCGCTCTCCACATCCTTGCTCGCCGAGGGAGAGTACTTGCGCTTCTTCTTTGCCATGGTCAGATCTCCATGCGGATTGCCAGACTGGAGTGAAGCCGGATTGCAGACCCGCGGCTGTAGGAAGGCGCCGCATCAACGTATCGGCCTGCGGCATATGAAGCACTGTGCCATCATCGCGTCACAACAATGGGCTGCAACGAGTGGCCCGCAACAAGAAGGCTGCGAACCATGTGGCTGTCCCGCTCTCAACGCAAGGTGGTGCTGGCGTCCTCGCTGGGCACCGTATTCGAGTGGTATGACTTCTACCTGTACGGCTCGCTGGCCTCCATCATCGCGAAACAGTATTTTTCCGCACTGGATCCAACCTCGGGATTCATCTTCGCGCTGCTGGCCTTTGCCGCCGGATTCATCGTGCGGCCTTTCGGGGCACTGGTGTTCGGACGACTGGGGGACCTGGTCGGCCGCAAGCACACCTTCCTGGTCACCATCGTCATCATGGGTGCATCGACTTTCCTGGTCGGCGTGCTGCCGGGTTACAACACGCTGGGATACTGGGCACCAACGCTGCTGATCGCGCTGCGCCTGCTGCAAGGCCTGGCACTGGGCGGCGAATACGGCGGAGCAGCGACATTCGTTGCCGAGCATTCGCCTCCCGAAAGCCGGGGCGCACACACAGCCTGGATCCAGACCACTGCGACGCTGGGCCTGCTGCTGTCACTGATGGTCATCCTGGGCACCCGCACCTTCCTGGGCGAAGAAGCCTTTGCGGCCTGGGGCTGGCGCCTCCCGTTCCTGGTATCCGTGCTGCTGCTGGGCGCCAGTGTGTGGATCCGGATGTCCATGGAGGAATCCCCGGTATTCCAGCAGATGAAGGCCGAAGGCCGCGGTTCGCGCACGCCGCTGCGTGAGGCCTTCTGCCGCTGGTCCAACCTGAAGGTGGTGCTCATCGCGCTGTTCGGCCTGACGGCAGGCCAGGCTGTGGTGTGGTACACGGGGCAGTTCTACGCCCTGTTCTTCCTGACGCAGCTGCTGAAGATCGACTCGGCGCAGGCCAATCTGCTGATCGGCATCGCGCTCATTCTCGGCACGCCCTTCTTCATCGTATTCGGCGCGCTGTCCGATCGCATCGGCCGCAAGCCAATCATCCTGGCCGGCTGCCTGCTGGCGGCCCTGACCTACTTCCCGCTGTTCAAGGCACTGACGACGGCGGGCAATCCCGCCCTCGCGCAGGCGCTGCGCAGCGCACCGGTCACGCTGCACGCAGATCCTGCCGAGTGCTCCTTCCAGTTCAACCCGACAAGCACTGCAAAATTCACCAGTTCCTGCGACGTGGCCAAGCAGGCGCTGGCCAACGCCTCGGTCAATTACGCGGAAATTGCCATCCAGAGCGCGGCTTTCATCCAGGTCGGTGACCGCCGCATCGAGGCATTCGATGCGCGCCTGCTGTCCGGCGCCGCCCTCTCGCAACGCGAAAGCCGGTTCAAATCGGAACTGGCGTCGGCGCTGGATTCCGCCGGCTATCCCGCCAAGGCGGACCCCGCCCGCATCAACCGGCCATTGGTCATCGCCATCCTGTGGCTGCTGGTGATCTATGTGACCATGGTCTACGGCCCGATTGCCGCCATGCTGGTGGAGATGTTTCCCACCCGCATCCGCTACAGCGCCATGTCCCTGCCGTATCACATCGGCAACGGCTGGTTCGGCGGCCTGCTGCCCACCACGGCATTTGCCATCGTCGCGCAGACCGGGAATATCTACAGCGGCCTGTGGTATCCGGTGATCGTGGCTTCGGCGACGGTACTGCTGGGCGGCCTGCTGGTGAAGGAAACGCGCGGACGTCCGCTGCAGGATTAGCCCAGGCGCGTTCGGGCCGTCTCACGCACGATGATTTCCGCCAAGGCTCACCACCTTGGCGGTGCGTTGTTCCGGGTCGGCCGCTCCGGATTCCATTTCAACGGGAATGCGCACCAGGATGCGCGTACCGGAGGCGGCAGAATCGATCTTCAGCGATGCGCCCAGGATGATGCAGCGCTCGCGCATGCTCAGCATCCCCAGGCCGGCACCGGCAACCGGCGCAGGATTCGAGAACCCCCGGCCATCGTCGCGGATCCGGATGATCACACTGTCGACCTCGCGAACTGCCTCGACCCACAGGTTGTGGGCCTGCGCGTGCTTCAGCACATTGTTGATGGCTTCCTGGGCAATGCGATACACATGCGTGGCGGAACTGCCGCGGATCACATCGTCGATGTCCTCCAGGCGGCTGTGCACCATCAGCTCCGAGGCGTTCTGCACCTTGTCGAGCAGCGCACGCAGCGCCGTCACGATGCCGAGTTCCTCAAGGTGCTGCGGACGCAGGTTCTGCGCCACGGTGCGCAGGTCTTCGATGGATTCGGTGGCCAGGTCCAGCAGCATGTGCGCATGAGCTTCCGCTCCGGCAGGCAAGCCCGAGCGCTGCATCATCACGAGGCGGTTGCGCATCAGTGACAGGTTCTGCCCGATGCCATCGTGCAGTTCACTGGCCAGGCGCCGCCGCTCCTGCTCCTGCGCGGCCAGCAGCTCGCGGGCCAGTGATTCCTTGGCGGTAAGCTCTGCCTGCCGCGCCTCGGCAATGGCCGCCTGGGCCTGCACGGCCTCGTCGATATCGCCGATCGCTCCGGCCAGGCGTTCCACTTCTCCCTGCTGGCTCCATTCCGCCTGGCCGCGGATCCGGAACCAGCGGTACTGACCTCCCGCCAGCAGCCGCGCCTCCACGTCGAGCCGGATATGCCGCACTACATGCGCCCGGAATGCCGCGCTTACTCTTGCGAGATCCTCCGGCAGCACCAGCGTGCGGATGTACTCCAGCTTCACCATCCCGGTGCCTTCGGGCAGATGCAGCAGCTCCAGGGCATGCGGTGTCAGATAGACGCGCTGCGTACCCGATTCCCATTCGAACAGGCCATCGCTCGTGCCCGCCGCGGCCAGCTGGAATCGCTCCTCGCTCTTCTGCAGCGCCATGATGCGGCGGATCAGCGCGCGCTGCAGCGCCATCGCCAGCACGGACACCACCAGTGTCGCCGTGACCATGAAGACCAGGGAAGTGATGGTCCGGGAGCGCCAGGCGGCCAGCGCATCCGCAACATTGCGTCCACCGGTGGCGAACACGGGGAGGCCGTTCACCGGGCTGGCGGCAAACTGGCGCAGCTCGCCGGTGGCCGGATGCGGTCCGACCACCATGGTGATCGAGGCTTTTGGCATGGCCTGGTACTTGCGGTAGATGCCGGTGGTGCTCAGATCCAGGTTGATGATCTTGACGGCCTCGCGCGGCACCTGCGTGATGAGGTGCCCGTCGTTGTGCACCAGCGCAACCGCTGCATGGCTGCCCAGCAGCCCCGCATACACTGCGCCCAGGTCGCTGATGCGCAGCATCGCACCGGCCCAGTCCACGCGACCCTCACTCCCGACACGGCGCGCGATGGGGATCAGCAGTTCGTCGCCCGGCTGCCGCAACTGCACCCCACCCACCCAGGTATCGGCCTGCGAGGCGCGCATCTGCACCAGCCAGGGCATGTCTGCCTCGCCCCAGGGCCTCCCCGGGCAGGTTGGCAACAGTCAAAGCCTCCCCACGCAACAGGAACAGCGAACGCACATAGCTTCCGCCATTGAGCATTCCCGAAAGCATGTCCAGGGTATCGGCATTGCCGGCGCCAGCCCGCAGCAGCCGTTCCGCTGCAAGCGCGGACCCTACGCCATCCGCCACCATGGCCTCGAACTGGGAAGAAAGCGCCCGGGCCAGGGTGGCCAGCTGCTGGTGCGATGCCTCCAGCGTGAGCTTGCGATCATCAGCAATGCGCCACAGTCCGTAGCCCCAGCCGATCAGCAGGGTCAGTGCGGCCAGCAGGAAGATGACGCGACGCCCAAAGCGTCCGGGATCCTGCTCGGCAGGAATGGAACGAGCGCCACCTTCCCTGGTGTCAACGGCATCGCGCATCCCTGGAAAACTACGCCATATTTCGATCAACGACAATCCTGCGGGCCGGCGGGAATCGCCGCAATGGACAGCTCCACCGACCGTCTCTACCCTAACGGCACAGTAACGCATCTGAACGGGGGATGACATCGCGGGCGGGCACTCACGGCCACGCTGCGATGTCGGGCTGCAATGAACCGACTAACTCTGTCTTTCCTGCTTGTCGCCGCCGCGCTGCCCGCTGTTTCCATCGCTGCCGAACCGGTGGTCACCGACAGCCGCTTGATAACCGAGGAGCGCCGGGTACAGATCCTCGAGGCGAAACTCGCCTCGCTGCAACGGGAAGTCCTGCTGATCGAGGACCGCAGGGCGATCGAGCGGCTGCAGCAACTCTGGGGCCACTATGTCAGCGAGGGCATGGCGCGGGAGGCTGCGGCACTGTTCGCGGCCACCCCCGCCGCTTCCATCGAATATGCACAGCAGGGTGTCTATCTCGGGCGTGCGCACATCGAATCATTCCTGAAAGCCAGCGGTGCGCGAATCCGGCCCGGTGAGCTGCGGGAAACTCCAGTCATGCAGGCGGTCATTACCGTCGCTCCCGACGGCATGACTGCCAAGGCACGCTGGCGCTCATTGGTGATGGGCGGGATGCAGGGTGAGGACGGGCGCTGGGAGGAAGGCCCGTACGAAAACGAGTACATGAAAGAAGGCGGAGTCTGGAAGATCAGCCGCCTGCACTGGTACACCACCGTCAGTGGTTCGTACGACAAGGGCTGGCACCGACAGTCCTTCCCGGCTGCGGGCCCGCTTGCGGAGCTGCCACCGGATCTGCCGCCTTCGGTTCGTTACCAGTCCTTTCCTTCCTTCTTCCTGCCGCCTTATCACTACTTCAATCCCGTCACCGGCCAACCCGTGGCCTGGGACTACCCGCCCGCGGGAGCTGCGCCATGAGCACGCGAACCCTGCGCCTGGCGCTTTGCTGCGTGCTCTCGGGAACAATGTTCGCGCCACTGGCTTTCACACAGGCGCCAGCTGCTGCCACGCCCGCCGCACCTGCGCCGCCGGCCGGGACACCACGCCCGCCGCCCGACATGACGCCGCGTCTTGCGCGTGCTGCGGATCGCATTGCCGCCATCGATGCCCAGGCGGCGCGCATCGAGGATTACGACGCGCTGCGCAACCTGCAGCATATCTACGGCTACTACTATGACGAGGCGCTGTGGGACCAGATCGTCGATCTTTTTGCCGACGACGCGACGCTGGAGGTCGGACTGCATGGCATCTATGCCGGCAAGGGCAGCATCCAGCGCTATTTCCTGGGGCTGACAGGCGGCAAGCAGGGACTGATGCGCGGCCAGCTGAACAATCAGATCCAGCTCTCGCCCGTCATCACCCTTTCTGCTGACGGGATGCGCGCGCAGGCTCGCTGGCGCGTGATGATCCAGGATGGGGAATTCAACAAGAGCGCCAACTGGGGTGCCGGCGTTTACGAAAACGAGTACGTGAAACAGGACGGCCACTGGAAGATCGCCAGGCTGCACCTGTACCTGCGCTTCTACGCGCCCTATGAAAGCGGATGGACCCGCAGCACGGCAGCGCTGAACGATCGCTACGGCAAGTCCACTGCCAAAGCGGACCGTCCACCCAGCCTGCGCTATGCAACCTGGCCGGAGCGATTCACCGCACCGATGCACTACGCCGCCGACAGCAGCGAGCGCTACCGGCTGGCGCCGGAGAACGCGGCGCGCGCGCCATCCGTGCCCGACAATGCGCCGCGCACCGCCGCAGCGCTGGAAGCCCAGGTGCGGGCGCTGGAGCAGAAGCTGCAGCGACTGCGCGCAGTGGATGCAGTGGAAAACCTGGAAAGCGCCTACGGCTACTACGCCGACATGTCGATGCAGGACGCCACCTCGTCGCTGTTCGCGGAAAACTCCACGCTGGAGATTCTCGGTCGCGGGGTATTCCTGGGGCGTGACCGGATCTACGAGTACATGCGCCGGCTCGGCGCACCCACCGACGGGCGGCTGTTCACGCACATGCAGCTGCAACCGGTGATCACCATCTCGCCCGACGGCAACAGCGCCAGCATCCGCGCACGCCTGTTCGAAATGTTTGGCGTGAACGGTTCCCAGGCGCAGTGGGCCGAGGGCACCTACGAAAACCGCTTCGTGTTCGACCAGGGTGTATGGAAGTACCGCACATTGAACGGCTACCAGACTTTCTACACCAACTATGAGCAGGGCTGGGGCAAGCACTCCGTGCCATTGATGAGCTACTTCCCCGGCTACCCGCCGGATCTGCCGCACTCGATTGAATACGAGCCCTACCCGGCCGTGTTCGTGGCGCCCTTCCACTATCGCAATCCGGTAAGCGGCCGGTGAGGCTCTCGATGCGACACTTCCGTGCAGCATGCGCCCTGGTTGCCGGAGCGGGCCTCGTGGCCTGCAGCGCGCCAGACTCCGCCACGGTCAGCCAGGCTCCCGCAACGGTATCGACACCGTCCACGGCCCAGCGGCTTGCCGATCTCGAAGCCCGCGCAACACGCCTGGAAGACATCAACGCCATCAAACGCCTGCAGCGCGCCTATGGCTACTATATGGACGAGGGCAGATGGGATGACGTGGCGGACCTGTTCACAGCAGATGCCACGGTTGAAATCGGCGCCGACGGCGTCTATCGCGGACGCGAGCGCATTCGCCTGTACTACCACGAGACGGCAAGCGGCCGGCAGGGACTGCGCGCGGGCCAACTCAACGAGCATCTGCAGCTGATGCCGGTGATCACGCTGGAGCCAGGCGGGCGTGCCCGCGGTACCTGGCGCGACGTGATCCTGTCCGGAAATCTCGGCAAGGACGCGTTCTGGGGCGAAGGCCCGTTCGAGAACCAGTACGTGAAGCAGGACGGCGTGTGGAAGATCGCCAGCCTGCACTGGTTCCAGACATTGTGGGTGCCGTACGAAGGTGGCTGGGCGAAGAATGGCGACGTGAACGGCGCGCGCTTCGTCGACGCGCGGCTGAAACCCGACGCTCCCAGCACCGTTCAATACAAGACCTGGCCCGGCGCCTTCACGCCGCCCTTCCATTTCCGCGGCCAGTATCCCGGCCTGCTGCCGCTGCCGCCCGCCGCGCCGACGGCTGCTACGCAGGACCAGGGCGCACGCCTGCAGCAACTGGCGGCGCGTTCGCAGCGCCTTGCCGACCAGGACAACATCGAGAACCTGCAGCGCATCTATGGCTTCTACCTGGACAAGGGCCTGTGGAGTGAAGCGGCCGTGCTGTTCACCGATGACGCCGAGCTGGAGATCCAGGGCAAGGGCATCTATCGCGGTCGCGAGCACATACTGGCCTACCTGCGCGCCATCGGGCCGGAGGGACTGCAGGCGGGCCGCCTGTTCGACCACATGCAGCTGCAGCCACTAACGCATGTGGCGTCCGATGGGCGCACGGCCAAGGGCCGGTGGCACCTGTTTGCGCAGCTGGCGAAACAAGGCGAATTCCACGAGTGGGAAACCGGCGTCTACGAGAACGAGTACCGCAACGAAGGTGGCGTCTGGAAGATCCGCCGGATGCACCTGTACCCCTCGATGATCACGCCCTACGAACAAGGCTGGGGCAAAGCCTCGCTACCCGCCTCCCGCTACGAACCCGCGCTGGCGCCCGATGCCCCGTCCAGCGGTGGATCCAGCACATACGACCATGTCTTCGTGGCGCCCTACCACTACGCGCATCCGGGTCGCGCACGGGCCGCCGCCCAGCCAGGCGCCAAGGCCGCGGCGCCTGTTGATCCTGTCGCCGGGCTGAATGCCGTCGAGCGTCGACTGGCCGCTGCGGAGGACCGCGCCTCAATCGAAAACCTGCAGACTGCCTATGGCTACTACCTGGCCACCCTGCTCTGGGATGATCTCTCGGCCCTGTTTGCCGAAAACGGCAGCATCGAGATTGCGCTGCGGGGCGTGTATGTCGGCCGTGCGGCCGTGCGCCGCAACCTGAACCTGTATGGCCAGGCGGGGCTGGACGACGGCGTGCTGCACAATCACATGCAGTACCAGATGGTCATCAATGTGGCCCCTGATGGCAGCAGTGCGAAGCTGCGCTCGCGCGCACTGAGCATGATGGGCAACTACGGCCGCAATGCCACCTGGATGGGTGGCACCTATGAAAACGAGTTCGTGAAGATCGACGGGCGCTGGATGTTCAGCGTCGACCACCAGATCAATACGTATTTTGCACCCTACGAAACCGGCTGGAAGGATCTGGCGCTACGCCCGCCACCTGGCGTTACGGCCACGAATCCCCCGGACCGGCCGCCTTCGCTGCTCTTCGACATGTATCCGAAGAACTTCCTGCCGCCCTTCCATTACGTGAATCCCGTAACGGGAAAGCCGGTCAGCGAAACAGCCGCGCGGTAGACCCCGCGCGGGCATTCCGCGCGTGATCAGCCGAAGGGATGCCTGAGCACGATGGTCTGCTCGCGATCCGGGCCGGTTGAAACGATGTCGATGGGCACGCCCACGACCTGCTGCAGGCGTTCCAGGTAGCTGCGCGCATTCGCCGGCAGTTTCGCGTAATCCGTCACGCCGATGGTGGACTGCGTCCAGCCCGGCATTTCCTCGTATTCGGGCTCGATGTCGCCATAGCCCTCGACGAACAGCGGCGGCTGCGTCTGCAGCTTGCCCTGCACCCGATAGCCGGTGCAGATGCGGATGGACGGCAGGCCGTCCAGCACATCCAGCTTGGTCAGGCACAGGCCGCTGACACTGGAATGGATGATCGCCCGACGCAGGGCCACTGCGTCGAACCAGCCGCAGCGGCGCGCGCGTCCTGTCACCGAGCCGAATTCATGACCCACGCGCGACAGATGCTCGCCCGTGGCATCGAACAGCTCGGTGGGGAAAGGCCCCGCGCCCACGCGTGTTGCATACGCCTTCACGATGCCCAGCACATGGTCGAAGTAGCGCGGTCCCAGCCCCGTGCCGGTGGCGGCGCCGCCGGCCGTGGTGTTCGACGAGGTGACGTAGGGATACGTACCGTGGTCGATATCCAGCATCGCACCCTGCGCGCCCTCGAATAGCACGTTGGCATCCTGTTCGCGCAGTGTCGCCAGTTCCTGGGTCACATCCACCACCAGCGGCTTGATGCGCTCCCCCTGCTCCAGCAGCAGGTCGCACATGGCCGCTGCATCCACAGGCGGCAGATCGAAATAGCGCGTCAGCACGAAGTTGTGGAAATCCAGCACATCGCTGAGCTGAGCGGCGAAACGCGACGGGTTGAAGAGGTCCGCCACCCGCACCGCGTGCCGCGCAACCTTGTCCTCGTAGGCCGGGCCGATGCCCCGGCCGGTGGTGCCGATGGCATTGGCGCCGCGCGCCTGTTCACGGGCGCGATCGAGCGTGACATGGGACGGCAGGATCAGCGGACAACTGGGCGAGATGCGCAGGCGCTCGAACACCGGCACACCGCGCTCGATCAGCGTCTGGCTCTCCTTCAGCAGCGCTTCCAGCGACACCACCACGCCATTGCCGATGTAGCAGCGCGTGCCCTCGCGCATGATCCCGGAAGGAATCAGCGACAGCACATGCTTCTGCCCGTCGATCACCAGCGTGTGGCCGGCATTGTGCCCGCCCTGGAAGCGCGCAACGGCGGAGGCCTGCGCGGTGAGCAGGTCAACGACCTTGCCCTTGCCTTCATCGCCCCACTGCGTGCCGATGACTATGACGAAACGACCCATGTTTGGACTCTTTAAGATCGAACGAAGAACAACAGGACCAGGCCCGCCAGCATGCTGATCAGGCCCGCCACACGCAGCTCGCGCCCGGACATCCGCGCCAGCTGCTCGAATACACGCCGCGTTGCCTCGGGATTCAGGAAGGGCAGCAACCCCTCCAGCACCAGCAGAATGGACACGGCCGCCAGCAGGTCTGCCCAGGCGAATTTCACCGCGCTGAACCCGCTAGCGCCGGCCCGGAGAATTCAGGTACTTGAAGAACTCGCCTTCAGGGGAGACCACCCACACATCACCATCCCGCGCCAGGGAGCTGCGATAAGCCTGCAGGCTGCGGTAGAACGCGTAGAACTCCGGCGACTTGCCATAGGCCTGCGCATAGATGCGTGAGGCCAGGCCATCGCCCTCGCCGCGCAGGCGCTGCGCATCACGCTGGGCGCCAGCAAGGATCTCGGTGACCTTGCGGTCCGCTTCGGCGCGGATGCGTTCGCGGTCGGCGCTGCCCTCGGCGCGCAGCTGGTTGCCGCGGGCACGGAAGCTCTCCTGCATGCGCTGGTACACCGAGCCGCTGACTTCATCCGGCAGGTCGATGCGCTGCACGCGCACGTCGATCAGCTCGACCCCCAGTTCATTCACGGAGGCACTGGCGCGAACGAACATGTCGCCGGTGAACACCGTGCGCTCGGTGATCACGATCTCCTGCAGCGTGCGGCGCGCCACGACACTCTTGATGCCATCCTTCACGTTCTCGCCCAGCAGCTTCGAGGCGAAGTCGGCATTGCCATTGGCAGCGCGGTAGTACTGGGCCGCATCGCGGACTCGCCACTTGACGTAGAAGTCGACGATCAGCGCCTTGTTCTCGCTGGTCAGGAAGGTCTCGCCTTCGTAGCGCTGGGTCACGATGCGCCGCTCGAAGCGCTTGATGTTGTCGATCCACAGCGGCCACTTCAGGTGCAGCCCCGGCTTGTAGTTCATGCCGACGATCTTGCCGAACTGCATGCGGATCGCCACTTCGGTTTCACGCACCTGGAACATCATCTGCCATACGAGCATCACGGCTACGGCGATGAGCAACAGCGCACTGGACGCACGGGCCTGCATCAGCGTGCCCCCCGGCTGCGTCCGTCGATGGTGACGGTAGGCAGCTCCTCGGTGGGCGGCGCGGCGGCCGGTACCGGTGCCGTGCGCGAGCGCTCCAGCAGCTTGTCCAGCGGCAGGTAGATCATGTTGCCGCCACTGCCGGTCCTGGTATCCAGGATGATCTTCTTCGATTCGCGCATGATCTGTTCGATGGTCTCGATGTACATGCGCTGCCGCGTGACTTCCGGCGCCTGCGCGTAGATCGCGTAGATGCTGTTGAAACGGGCCACATCGCCCTCGGCCAGCGACACCACCTGCGACTTGTAGGCCTCGGCGTCCTGGATCTGGCGCTGGGCGGCGCCCTCGGCCTTGGGCACCACGTCATTGGTATAGGCCAGCGCTTCCTTGCTGTAGCGCTCGCGATCCTCGATGGCCTTGTTGGCATCGCGCTGCGCGGCGACCACGGCGTCGGGCACCTGCACGTCGGTGAAGTTCACGCTGGAGATGCGCAGGCCGCTGTTGTAGCCATCCAGCGTGCGCTGAATGCGCTCGCGGGTCTCGTCGGTGATGCGCTGGCGCGCGGCGCCCAGCACGTCATCGAGACTGGCCTGGCCCACGACCTCGCGAATCGCGCTTTCGCTGACTTCACGCAGCGTGGCCTCGACATCCCTGACCTGGAACAACACCTTCACCGGGTCGATGTTCACGTACTGGATGGCCGAGCGGATTTCCACCAGGTTCACGTCGGCGGTGAGCATCCTCGAGCGGTACTCCACGCTGTTGACCTGGGAGACGTTGACCTTGGTGACAGTCTCTATGGGCCAGGGGAGGGCCCAGCCCCAGCCTTCGTTGCGCACTTCGGTGAAACGACCGAAACGCTGCACCACGCCCTTGTCCGAGGCATTGATCTGGAACCAGCCGGACATCAGCCACAGCAGCACCAGCACTCCGGCGATGACCAGCCCGAAATTGCCCGGCGTAGTGCCGCCGTCGCTACCGCCCGAGGCGCCCTCGCCACCGCCGCTGCCGCCGGATAGCAGCGCCTGCAAGCGCTGCTGCCAGTCCTTCAGGGGATTGTTGCTGCCGCCGGATTTTCCGGCCGGACGCTTCTTGCCCCAGGGCGATTCGCCCCGGTTTCCGGGTTCGTTCCAGGCCATCTTGCTTCAGACTTTCGCGGGTAATGCCGTCGCGCGGATCGGGTTACCGCCACCCGGATTGGGGACGGTGCGTTTTGCCTTGGAATTCTAGGGTATCGCCCACAACGGGAACAAGTTTCGCTCCCGGCAGCCGGCCAATCGCGTCCAGCTCGCCTTCCGGCAGATCAACGGTCAGGTCGAAGACTTCCTCACCCGACTGTTCGCCCAGCACCACGCCCGAGGCATAAAGCCTGGCGCGGGCTGCTCCTGCGCTCAGCGGCAACTGTACGCGCACGCGCTGCACGCCCCGGGACAGCCTTTCAGCCACCGCGTTCAGCAGCAGCTCCAGGCCCTGCCCCTGCGCGGCACTGATCCAAACGGATTGCGCCACGCCATCTTCGCCGCGATCCAGGTGTGGCTCGATCTCCAGGCGATCGATCTTGTTGAACACACGGATGCTGGGGATGTCGCCGGCGCCGATCTGCTCCAGCACACGCCCCACTTCTTCCATGTGCTCGGCGCGCTGCGGATCGCTGGCGTCGATGACATGCAGCAGCAGGTTGGCTTCGCGCGCCTCGGTGAGCGTGGAATGGAACGCCGCTACCAGCGCGTGCGGCAGGTCGCGGATGAAGCCCACGGTATCGGCAGCAACAACCGGCGTGCCGCCCGGCAGCTGCAGGCGGCGCACGGTGGGATCCAGCGTGGCGAACAGCTGGTCGGCTATATAGGCCTGTTCGCCGGTAAGGCCGCGGAACAGCGTGGATTTACCGGCGTTGGTGTATCCCACCAGGGCAATGGAAGGAATCGGGATGGCCACCCGTGCACCGCGACCGGTCTCGCGCTGCTGACGGATCTTGTCCAGGCGTTCGGTGAGTACCTTGACGCGCTTGGCAAGCAGCCGGCGATCGGTCTCCAGCTGCGTTTCACCAGGGCCTCGCAGGCCAATGCTGCCGCCGCGTTGCCGCTCAAGGTGCGTCCAGCCGCGCACGAGGCGGCTGGAAAGGTGCTTCAGCTGTGCCAACTCCACTTCGAGCTTGCCCTCATGGCTCTTGGCTCGCTGCGCGAAGATATCCAGGATCAGGCCACTGCGATCCAGCACCCGCTTGCCGGTGAGCTTCTCGAGATTGCGCTCCTGGCTGGGCGACAGGGGATGATCGACCAGGATGACATCTGCGCCCTGCGCCTCTGCTTCGATGCGGATCTGGTCGGCCTTGCCGCTGCCAACGAAAAAGCGCGGATCGGGCCGTTCGCGTCGGCCCGTGATCGTGGCCACGGGAACAGCGCCGGCGGAAACCGCCAGCTGCGTGAACTCGTTCAGGTCTTCCGGATCGACGGGTACGCCCAGGCCGATGCGCACCAGCACGGCCCGTTCGCCACTGCGCGGACGTTCAAACATCAGGCGGCTGAGCTCTCCGCTTCATCTTCCTCGGATCCCGGCACACGCACATTGCGCGCCGGCACCACCGTGGAAATGGCGTGCTTGTAGACCATCTGGTTGACACTGTTCTTGAGCAGCACGACGAACTGGTCGAATGAATCGATGGTTCCCTGCAGCTTGATGCCGTTGACCAGGTAGATCGAGACCGGTACGCGCTCCTTGCGCAGAGCGTTCAGGAATGGGTCCTGCAACGATTGGGTCTTGGCCACGACGTTCTCCTTATTTTGTTGCATTGCAATCTTATCATGGGGGCTGCTTGGCTTTGATCAAGCGGCCCGCCAAATGTTCCATCGTTGGCGAATCAATAGGATCTATCTCGAGCACCTTGGCGCCATCTGGGAATATGTTCCCGGCACGCAGCCACGTGAGCTGGCGCTTGGCCAATTGCCGGGTTGCATAAACCGCCTTCTCCCTGGCGAGCTCCAATGACTCGTTTCCTCGACAGTATTCCAGCAACTGCCGGTATCCCACCAGACGCAGCGCCGGGCTGTCGTCGTCCAGCGTCCTACGCGCCATCAGTTTACTGACTTCCTCAGCAAATCCATCCGCCAGCATGGCGTCGACGCGCCGGGCGATCCGCTGGTGCAGCCATTCACGCTGCGACGGGATCAGCGCGCATACAGTCCAGTCGCCCGATGCAGACAGCTGTGCCGTGGATTGCCAAAGCTCGTCAAGACCACGACCCGTCAGCTGAATCACTTCGAGGGCGCGCTGGATTCTCTGGGAATCGTTTGGATGAATCCGGCCCGCCGCAACCGGATCCTTCACAGCCAGTTCGGCATGCAGCGCCGGCCATCCCTGCGTTGCCGCCCGGGCATCGAGCGAAGCCCGCACGAACGGATCAGCTGCAGGAAGTTCAGCGATGCCGCGAAACAGGGCACGGAAGTACAACATGGTGCCCCCCACCAGCACTGGCATGCGCCCGCGGGCGCGAATGCCCTCGATGGCCTTCAGGCAGTCGCCGCGGAATTCACCGGCCGAGTACGCCTGCTCCGGTTCGCGGATGTCGATGAGATGGTGGGGAACAGATTCGCGCTCGGCAGGCGAAGGCTTCGCGGTACCGATGTCCATGCCGCGATAGACCTGCGCCGAGTCGACGCTGACCAGCTCAACCGGCATTTTCTCCGCCAGCCGCAGCGCCAGTTCACTCTTGCCGCAGGCAGTGGGGCCGAGAATGGCGATGGCCCGCGGCGGGGACTCCCGCTTCGTCACGGACTCATCTGCCGCGCAGGAACAGGTGATCGAGTTCCGCCAGCGCCACGCGCGTGAAGGTTGGCCGCCCGTGGTTGCACTGGCTGGCGCGTTCGGTCTGCTCCATCTGCCGCAGCAGGGCATCCATCTCGGGAAGGCTCAGTCTGCGACCGGCGTGCACCGCGCCCCGGCAGGCCAGCGTCGCCAGCAGCCGATTCTCCGCGCCCTCGAAATGATGCGAGCCCTGGTCATCTGCCACGCCCAATGCCGCCTCGCGCACCAGCGTTGCCACATCGCCCTGCGCCAGCAGCGCGGGCACGCTGCGCACCGCGATGCGGTCTGGCGCGATCTGCTCCAGGTCGAAACCGCAACGCGACCACTCGGCGGATTCCTCCAGTACGCGCGCCAGTACGGCGGCGGGCAGCGTGACCGTCACTGGCTCCAGCAACTGCTGCGCGTCGGCACGCCGCTGCGCGTGATCAGCCTTCATCTTCTCGTACAGCACGCGCTCGTGGCCGGCATGCATGTCGACCAGCACCAGCCCGGCTGCATCCTGGGCCAGGATGTAGATGCCATGCAGCTGCGCAATGGCGGTGCCCAGGGGGCGCGCATCGGGAGACAGGGGCGCAGCCGCCTCGTCTCGCTGCAGCGCGTCGTCCTGCTGACTACTCCCGCCTTCCGGCGCCTGTCGCGGTGCAAATGCCAGGGCATCGCGTACTGCCCATGGGCTGTGCGCCGCAAAATCGAATTCAGACGGCTTCGATGCAGGCGAGCCAAGCGTTCCCGCCACGGCCGAATGCTGCAACCCGGGACGGGTCTGCGCCAGTTGCCGCTCGATGCCGCGCTGGATGAAATCGTGCACACCCCGCGATTCGCGGAAGCGCAACTCCTGCTTGGCAGGATGGGCATTCACATCCACCTCGTGTGGATCAAGCTCCAGCGACAGCACATAGGCTGGATGCCGGCCGCCGTACAGCACATCGCGATATCCGATCTTCACTGCATTCATCAGCAGCCGGTCGCGCACCGCCCGGCCATTCACGAACCAGTGCGCCAGGTCCGGCTGCGCCCGGGAGAAAGTAGGCAGCGCAATCCAGCCGCTCAGCCGCAGCGCACCGGCGCCGATATCCACCGGCATGCTGCCGGCAGCGAATTCCTCGCCCATGATCTGCGCCAGGCGCAGACGTCGCGCCTCTTCATCATGGGCCGGGGCGACACGCAGCAGCTCGCGGCCATTGTGCAGATAGCGGATCCCCACCTCGAAATGGGACAGCGCCAGTCGTTCGACCATGCGCTGCACATGCATTGCCTCGGTGGCCTCGGTGCGCAGAAAGCGCTTGCGCGCCGGCACGTTGAAAAAGAGATCGCGCACTTCCACCAGGGTGCCATCCGGCAGTGCGGCAGGCCGCACCGCATCCAGATTCCCATTGGCTGCAGTCAGCTCGTATGCAGGCTGGTCGTACCCGCCGGCACGGCGGCGCCTGGTCACCAGCCGCAGGCTGGCCACGGCCGCGATGGAGGGCAATGCCTCGCCGCGGAAGCCCAGCGACTGCACGGCGGCGAGATCATCCAGCGAGGCGATCTTGCTGGTGGCGTGGCGCGTGAGCGCGAGAGGGATTTCCTCGGCGGCGATGCCATCGCCATCGTCGCGGATACGGATGAGTGCCGTGCCGCCGCGCTCGATCTCGATGTCGATGCGCGTGGCGCCGGCATCGATGGCGTTCTCCACCAGCTCCTTGACGACAGAGGCTGGCCGCTCGACCACCTCACCGGCGGCGATCTGGTCGATGAGATGGGAAGGCAGGACCCGGATTGTCATGTGCCGCGGATTCTACCGCTGCACCGGATGCCGGCGAAATCCTAAGGCGTCGGGTTGCCGGCGATGATGGGCGTGGCGCCGCCCCGCCGGCTCTCGCGCTGGCGCGCGAACAGGCTGCCGTCCGGCGGACTGCTGCGGAAATACTCCCGCACGCCATTGAAGACGGCCTCGGCGATGGCCTGCTGGTGCGCCTTCGTGCGCAGCTTCTGCTCTTCGGCCTGATTGGAGATATAGGCCGTCTCCACCAGCATGGAAGGAATATCCGGCGACTTCAGCACCACGAAGGCAGCCTGCTGCACCTGGGTCTTGCGGATGGTGCCCACGCGGTCGAGCTGCCCCAGCACGCGCTCCGCCGCCACCATGCTGGCGCCGATGCTGGCGGTCTGCGACACATCCATCAGCACCGAGGCCAGCTGGTCGTTCTTGTCTCCCAGCGAGACACCGCCTTTCAGGTCCACTGCGTTTTCCTGCTCGGCCAGCCAGCGGGCCGCCTCGCTGGTCGCGCCCCTGTCGGAGAGCACGTATACGGATGAGCCAGAGACTTCACGATTGGCGATGGAGTCGGCATGGATGGAAACAAAGATATCCGCGCGTGCATTGCGGGCGATGTTGATGCGCTCGCGCAGCGGAATGAAGCGGTCATCGGCGCGTGTCAGCACGGCGCGCATGCCCGGTTCGGCATCGATGCGCAGCTTCAGCGCGCGGGCGATGGCCAGCACTACGTCCTTCTCGCGCGTGCCGCTGCGGCCACTGGCCCCAGGATCCTGTCCGCCGTGGCCGGCATCGATGGCCACCACGACGTCGCGCCCCTCATCGGCGGGCGCATGCGCGGCACGCACGGCAACGGGAACCGCGGGCGCAGGCGCCGGCTGTACACCAAGATCCACGATCAGTTGCGCGCCGGCATTGCGCACGTTTGGCGCCAGCGGACGCGACAACTCCAGCACCAGCCGCAGCGTGCCGCGCTCGCGCATCGCGGCGCGCACGGACTTCACGGGACCTGTCGCCTTCGGCGCCTTCAGGCCCGGGGCCAGCTTGGTGGCGGGGAGATCGATCACCAGGCGTTCCGGATTCGACAGGCCGAATACCTTTGGTGTGGCGCCGCCCGACAAGGTGAGCACCAGCTGTGCGGAATCCGCTGCAGCCGAAGTGAGCTGCGCCTGCTGCACGGTGGCCGCGCACAGCGCCAGTGGCGAGAACGCCAGCAGGAAGGTGGTGAATGCCGCGGGGCGGATCAGGAGCCTGACCATGCGCCATAATCTAGGCGTCGCCGCGATATTTTTCAATTGAAATTATGCAGATAGGCCGCTTTCATAACCTACTGTCTGCGCAAACATCCTGCTGCCAGGAGCGGCCCCGCCCGGTGAACGGTTCCAGCCTTGCGCGACGCCCGCCCCCCGACACATCCAGCCACACGGTGGCATCGGCCTGCGGCAGGCCGATGCCCTCCGTGCGTTCAGGCCATTCGATCAGCCACAGGCAGCTGCCAGGCAGCAGGTCCGCAAGGGCCAGGGCGTGCAGTTCTGCAGGCACCCGCAGACGGTACAGGTCCATGTGGACCACAGTGCCAGCCGCGACCGGGTATTCGGCAAGCAGGCCGTAACTGGGGCTGCGCACAAGGCCGGTTTCACCCATTTCCCGCAGCATTCCGCGGGCGAAAGTGGTTTTGCCGGCGCCCAGATCACCGCACAGATACAGCACGAGCGGCGCATTGTCGGCTGGCAGATGGCGTGCCGCGCGACGCCCCAGGGCTTCCGTCGCCCCCTCGTCCGCCAATTCGAAAACCCCGTTCATGACAGCGGAGCCAGCACGGCGCGCAACTCCTGCGCGACCTCCAGCGCCAGGATGCCGCGCACACCGCCATCGCGGCAACGATCGCCCGCCACGGCATGGGCGTGGACGGCGGCAGAGGCTGCGGCGAAGGGCTGCGCTCCCTGCGCCAGGATGCCGGCCACCGCACCAGTGAGCACATCTCCCATTCCGGGCACCGCCATGCCCGGGTTGCCCCGCTCGCACAGCATGGGCACCTGGTCCACGGCCCCCACCAGGGTCGCCGCGCCTTTCAGCACGATGGTGCCGCCCCGCTGCTGGCACAGCGCCGCCAGTGCGGCGAGACGATCCTGCTGCACAACTGCGGTATCAATACCCAGCAGCCGTGCCGCCTCGCCCGGATGCGGCGTCAGCACCCAGTCATCGCAGTGCTGCTGTCCCGCTCCTGCTGCGATGAGGTTCAGCGCATCTGCATCCACTACCAGTCGCTGGTCTGCGGGGCGCAGTGCAAACACTCTTTCAAGTACTGTCTGCGCCCAGTCGCTGCGGCCCAGGCCCGGACCGATCGCAACCACATCGGCCTGTGACAGCGGCAGGTCAATGTCGCTGGCCTGCGCTACTGCATGAAACATCAGCTCCGGACGCGCGCCCACCACTGCAGTGAGATGTTCAGGGCGACTGGCGACTGTGACCAGCCCCGCACCCACGCGCAGCGCCGACTCCGCCGCCAGACGAACCGCGCCGGGCATGCCGCTGCCGCCGCCGATGACCAGCACGCGGCCGAACTGGCTTTTATGACTGTCGCGCGCGCGCTGCCGCAGTGCTGCAGCAAGGCAGTGATCATCCAGCCGGCGCAACGTGGGCGCCGCGCCTGCCGATGTCTCCACACCGAGATCACCGAACCGCAGCGCGCCGGCATGAGCGCGGCCATCGGCGAGGAACAAGCCCTGTTTCAAGGCAAGAAAACTGATCGTGGCGGTGGAGTGCACCGCCGGAAGCGCGCGACCCGTATCCGGATCCAGGCCCGACGGCAGATCCAGCGACAGGATCTGGCGGCCGCAGCCATTCATGGCAGCAATGGCCGCGGTCCATTCCGGTTGCAGCGGCGCCCGCACGCCAATGCCCAGCAGTGCGTCGACGATGAGGTCGCATTTTTCCAGCGCAGCAGCATCGAAGGGCTGCACCTCCAGGCCGGCGCGCCGCAGATCCTGCAATGCCTCCAGGGCTTCGCCGCGTAGTGCTGCGGTATCGCCGACCATCATGGTCGCGACAGTGAGTCCCTGCTGCTTCGCCAGCCTTGCCAGCACCAGGCCATCGCCGCCATTGTTACCCGGACCGGCCACCACGGCGATGGAACGGGCCGAGGGCCAGAGCTGGCGCAGCACATCCAGCGCGGCGGAGGCTGCGCGCTGCATCAATGTGTAGCCGGGGATTCCCGCTGCGATCGCCGCGCGCTCGAATCCGCGTACCGCTGCCGCGCTGTAGAGGTCGTTCGGAAGCACCATTTGCCCGTCAGTATACTGGCGGACGATGCACCCCCTGCTCGCGCGCGATGATCTGCAGAACCTGGCGCGTGCCGCCGGATTCGCCGCCGTGGGTGTTTCCGGCGTGGAACTGCCGGAGGACGAAGCCCGCCTGCAGCAATGGCTGGCGCGGGGCTTTCACGGCAAGATGGGCTACATGGAGCGGCACGGCACGCGGCGCAGCCGTCCTGCCGAACTGCGGCCCGGAACGTTGCGGGTCATCAGTGCGCGGATGGACTACTGGCCGGCCGAAGCAGTCGATGCACAGCAGGTGCTGGATGATCCGCAGCTGGGGTATGTATCGCGTTATGCGCTGGGCCGCGACTATCACAAGGTGATGCGCCAGGCGCTGGCCCGGCTGGCCGAAGAGATTGCGCAACGCATCCCGCACAACCATCGCGTGTTCGTGGATTCCGGCCCGGTGCTGGAGAAGCCACTGGCCCGCAACGCCGGACTGGGCTGGATCGGCAAGCACACCAATCTGATTGCGCGCGATGCCGGCTCCTATTTCTTCCTGGGTGAGATCCTTACCGATCTGCCGCTGGCAGTGGATGAACCGGCCAGCGCCCACTGCGGCAGCTGCAGCGCCTGCATTCCTGCCTGCCCCACGGGCGCCATTGTCGCGCCCCATCAGCTGGATGCGCGGCGCTGCATTTCCTATCTCACCATCGAACTGCGCGATGCCATCCCCGAGGAACTGCGCCCGGCCATCGGCAACCGCATCTACGGCTGCGATGACTGCCAGCTGGTATGTCCCTGGAACAAGTTCGCGCAGGCCGCTGCGCACCCGGACTTCAAGATCCGCCATGCGCTGGATGCGCCGCGTCTCACCGAGCTGATCCGCTGGACGCGCGCCGAGTTCGAATCGCGATTCGAGGGCTCCCCCATCCGCCGCATCGGCCATGAGGCCTTCATCCGCAATGTGGCAGTGGCGCTGGGCAATGGCCCGCCGCTGCCGGAAGCCATTGCCGCGCTGCGCGAGCGCTGCAGCGACGACTCGGGGCTGATTGCCGAACACGCGCGCTGGGCACTGCAGCGCCTCGGCGCCGCGGCCCCTGCGCTTAACGCAGCGGCACCCGCAAGTTGTCGATGAGCCGCGCCTTGCCCAGGCGTGCAGCCACCAGCACCACCAGTTCGCGTGTCGCCGGCGTGGGTTCCAGCAGCGTGGCGGCATCGCGCAGTTCGAAGTAGTCAGGCTTCATGCCGGCAGCCTGCAGCTGTGCAGTTCCCCAGCCGCCCAGCTCGGCGTAGTCGCGCGAACCCGCATCGATGCGCCCTGCCACCCCCCGCAGTGCGGCGTGGATCTTCGGGGCCGCTGCGCGCTCGCCCTCGCTGAGATAGCGGTTGCGAGAACTCATGGCGAGGCCGTCGGGGGAGCGCACTGTCGGTGCACCGACGATCTCCACCGGCATCTCGAGGTCGGCAGTCATGCGGCGGATGACGGCCAGCTGCTGGTAGTCCTTTTCGCCAAACACGGCCACATCCGGCTGCACGATGCCAAACAGCTTGGCCACCACCGTGGCGACACCATCGAAATGTCCGGGGCGATGCGCACCCTCCAGGATTTCCGACAAGGGCTTCACACTGATGCGCGTGGCGCTCTGGCGGCCCTGGGGGTACATCTCATCCACGCCGGGCAGGAACAGCAGATCGCAGCCTGCATCGGCCAGCAGCTGCTGGTCGTCCCCGGGTGAGCGCGGGTAGCGCTCGAAGTCCTCGCCCGGGCCGAATTGCAGCGGGTTCACGAACACCGAGGCGATCACGCGGTCGGCCCGGAAGCGCGCTGCCGACAGCAGGCTCATGTGTCCTGCATGCAGCGAACCCATGGTGGGCACGAAACCGATGCGCGCGCCTTCATTGCGCCACAGCCGCACCACATCGCGCAGTGCTTCGATCCGCTCGACGGTGATCATCGGCGGGGCTCCGGGCTCATCCGCGCGCGTCACGAGAAGCAATGCTCCGGACCGGGATAGCTGCGATCCTTCACCGCTGCGACATAGGCCTTGACCGCTGCCTGCGGCGAATCCACGCCCTGCATGAAGTTGCGGACGAACTTGGGCTTGCGGCCGCTGGTGATGTCGAGGATGTCGTACAGCACCTGGATCTGGCCGCCAACATCCGGCCCGGCGCCGATGCCGATGACCGGCACGCCCACCGCTGCAGTCACCGTGCGGCCCAGTTCATTGGGAATGCACTCCAGCAGCAGTATGTCCGCACCCGCGGCCTCCAGGTCTTTTGCCTCCTGCAGCAACCGCTCCGCGCTTTCCTGCTGGCGCCCCTGCACGCGGAAGCCACCGGTCTTGTGCACCGACTGCGGCTTCAGTCCCAGGTGGGCGCACACCGCGATGTCATGGCCGGCAAGGAATTCGACGATGTTCAGCTGCTCGGCGCCGCTTTCCAGCTTCACCATGCGCGCTCCGCCTTCCTGCATCAGTCGCACGGAATTGGCCAGCGCCTGCTCGCGCGAGGCGTAACTCATGAACGGCAGATCGGCCACCAGGAAGGGGCGGTACAGGCCGCGCGCCACGGCACGCGTGTGATAGACCATGTCGTCCATGGTGACCGGCACGGTGGTGTCATGGCCCTGGATGACCATGCCGAGGGAGTCCCCCACCAGCACTACGTCGACATCCGCCTGGTCGAGCAGCACGGCAAAACTGGCGTCGTAGCAAGTGAGTGCGGCGATGCGCTCTCCCTGCTCCCGCATCCTATCCAGCGTGGCAAGCGTGACCGGTGGCCGGCTTGAACCCCGCAGCTGCAATTGGGTGTACATGGTCCGATCCCTGGGAAGGCTAGAGGCCAGTATGCCGCAGCGGATTGTAGTAGAGCCGGCCACGCACCGTGCGGCCGATCTGGCCCAGCAATTCCTCGTAATCCGCGTCATTGCTGATGGGATCGAATTTGCCGGCATTCACGATCAGCAGTGGACTGTCGTCGTAGGCGTGGAAGAAGCGCGCATAGGCCTCGTTCAGCCGCGTGAGATAGGTGCGGTCGATCAGGCCTTCGTGCGCGATGCCGCGGCGCGCGATGCGCTCCAGCAGCACATCCACCGGCGCCTGCAGGTACACCACTAGGTCCGGCTGCGGCGGATCGATGGCCAGCCGCTCGTACACCTGGCGGTAGAGGCCATATTCCTCGTCATCCAGCGTCATGCGGGCGAAGAGGTCGTCCTTGGCCAGCAGGTAGTCCGCCACGCGCACGCTGCCGAACAGATCCTGCTGCTGCAGCGTGGCCTGCTGCTGGGCACGCTGGAACAGGAAATACAGCTGCGCCGGCAGCGCTCCAACGCGCGGGTTGCGGTAGAAGCGCTCCAGGAAGGGGTTTTCATCCGCCTGCTCGAGCACCAGCTGCGCCCCCAGCGTCACGGCGAGCTTTCGCGCCAGGCTGGTCTTGCCGACGCCGATGGCGCCTTCGACGACGATATAGCGGTGCGCCACTGCGGGTGTATGGGCACTCATGTCGCGACCATCCCGGCGATGCCATCATCCGGCAGGCGCTGCAGCAACTCTTCCACGCGCCCTGCACCCGGCACCTGGAGAGTGGGTGCAATGTCATTCAATGGCGCCAGCACGAAGCCGCGCTCGGCGATGCCCGGATGCGGCACGGTCAATCCATCCTCGTCGATGCGCTGGTCTGCATACACCAGTAGATCCAGATCCAGTGTGCGCGGCCCCCATCGTTCCGCGCGAACCCGGCCAGCGGCAGACTCGATTTCACGCAGGGATTCGAACAGGGCCCGTGCCGGCAGCTGGGTCAGCACGCCGGCCACGCCATTGATGAAGTCGCCCTGCTCCACGGGGCCGAACGGCCGCGTACGGTACAGGCGCGAGCGCGCAATCAGGCGCGTCTGAGTGATACCGGCGATCGCCTCATAGGCAGCATGGACGCGCGCGAGCGGGTCTCCCAGATTGCTGCCGATTCCTATGTAGGCAGGAAGCCAGCGGCTCATCAGGATCCGGCAGGCCGGGGCCGGCGCCGCCGGCGCCGTCGCGGACGACCACCCTCGCCGCCTTCGCCTTCACTAGCTTCCGCGCGCCCGCCGCGACCACCCCGGGCCGCCTCCAGCGCATCGACCATGTCCGATCGCTGCTGCGGAGACGAGGCCTGCAGTGCCGTCCACCACTCTGCGACATCGCGCGGCGCCATGCCCACCTGCGCACGCAGCAGCAGCAGGTCGTAGGCGGCGCGGAAGCGCGGCTGCTCGATCAGACGCAGCACGCGGCGGCCGCGCGGGTGCTCCAGCTGCGGCTGCATCGCGAACATGTCGCGCACGCCCAGTGAGAAACGCTTCGGGATGGTCACGCTCTGCTGCGCCTCGCGCAGCGCGTGATCGCAGCCATCAAGTATCGTGCCCACGTCGCTCCACCTTTCCGGTGGCTGCTTCTCGATGTATGCCGCAATCGGTCCATACAGCAGCAGGGTGAACAGGAAGGTGGGGGTGACCGATTTACCCGCCGAGACGCGCTCATCGGTGTTGGCCAGCCCTGCGATCAGCAACTGCTCGACCAGGCTTCCCGGATGCTGCGTGAGATAACGCGCCACGCCCGGATACAGCACATCGAGCAGGCCGCGCCGCCGCAGTACTTCCAGCGACTTCACGCCATGGCCGGTCAGGAACAGTTTCAAGGTTTCGTCGAACAGCCGCGCCGCGGGCACTTCGTTCAGCAGGTCGCGCAGTTCACCGATGCCGGCTTCCGTGGCCGACTCGAGGCTGAAGCCCAGCTTGGCCTCGAAGCGCGCCGCACGCAGCATGCGCACTGGATCCTCGCGATAGCGCTGCCGCGCATCGCCGATCAGCTTCAGCTGCCTGGCCTGCAGATCCTCGGCGCCGCCGCAGTAGTCCCACAGCGAAAAATCCTCGATGTTGTAGTACAGCGCATTGCAGGTGAAATCGCGCCGCCACACATCCTCGTCGATGTTGCCGTAGCTGTTGTCGCGCAGGATGCGACCCTGGTCGTCGAGCACGCGATCCACCGACTGTTCGGCGTCACGCTCGCGCTCCTGGTCCGACTCGGCCTCGGCCTCCGGGTTGTCTTCGCTGGCGCCGACTTCGGGCAGGATGTCCGGATCGTCTTCAGTCTCTTCGCCGGGCGAAGGCGCGCTCGAGGCGCGGAATGTGGCCACCTCGATGATCTCGTGGCCGAAGAACACATGGGCCAGCCGGAAGCGCCGGCCGATGAGCCGGCAGTTGCGGAACAGCCGCCTGACCTCCTCGGGGCGCGCACTGGTGGCGACGTCGAAGTCCTTCGGCTCCACGCCGAGCAGCAGGTCGCGCAGGCAGCCACCCACCAGGAAGGCCTGGTAGCCCCCCTCCCGCAGCCGGTACAGCACCCGCAGCGCGTTGGGCGATATGTTTCGGCGCGAAATGGAGTGTTCGGCGCGCGGGATGATGCGCGGCGAGCCAGCCTGCGGCGGGGTGGCTTCGGAATCTGGGTTCAAAGTGGGGGTTCCGGGCGTTTATTCTGCGGGGCTTGAGCTTCAGGGCTTGAGCGCGTTTTGTAGGTGCCTATAATACCGCGCCCTGCCGGTCCCCGCGGAAATCAGGTCCCGGGCAGTTCCGAGCAAACTTCAGGCAACGCTCCCTTCGTCTAGAGGCCCAGGACATAGCCCTCTCAAGGCTAGTACACCGGTTCGAATCCGGTAGGGAGCGCCACTTTCAGGGTTTCCCGTGACCGCCGTCGTCGTTGCGGCGCCGCGCGCGTGTTAACGTCCGCACCATTAGAATTACAACAGGGCGTTCGCCACGATGTCCCGGACTGCCATCCCCCTGATCGCCAAGGGCGATCTCGATCGCCTGCGCGCGCCCCGGCTTTGGCCCAACCTCACCAAGATCCCGCTGTTCATCGGCATCATGGTGGTCTGCGGCTGGGTGGCCTGGAACACCGAGGCTGACTGGATTCTGTGGTCCGCGTACATCGCAATGGGCTACATGTGGATGGGCATGGTGACGTTCATGCACGACGCCCTGCACCACACCTTGTTCCGGCGGCGCTGGCTGAACTGGGCCTTCGGCATCGTCTGCATGATGCCCATCTTTGCCACCTTCGTGGCCTTCCGCGAAGACCATATCGAGCATCACCGGCACAACCGTTCGCCGCGCGATCCGGACGCCTTCACCATGGGCAAGCGCGGGCCGCTCGACTTCCTGCTGTTCTACGCCTATGCCCTGGTCGGTGGCGCGCTGAGCTTCCTGCATTTCAACTTCATCTATCCGGTCACCAAGTTCGGTCCTCGGCTGTGGGCCATCCAGCTGTTCGAGATGGTGATGAAGGGCCTGCTGTACTGGCTGGTGCTCGACTGGGCAGCAGAGCATGACGTTCTGGGCAAGGCGCTGGGCCTGTGGCTATGGCCGATACTGGTGCTATCGCTGCTGAACTCCATGCGCTTCATTGCCGAGCACTACGGCACACCATGGAATGAAGGCCAGATGGCCGGCACCCGCACGGTGGTGTCGAATCGCATCAACTCGTTCTTCTGGAACAACATCAACTGGCACATCGGCCACCACGTGTATCCCAGCGTGCCCTGGTACAACCTGGTCGAGCTGCACAAGGCACTGGAGCCGCAGATCGCGGCTTGTGGCGCCGTAGTGGACAAGAGCTACATCGGCGTCTATCTGGATGCCCTGTGGCGCGGGCCGGAATCTGCGCCGCAACTGGAGCAGTCGCTGGCGCAGCGGGATGCCAGGCGCGCCGCTATCGGGCTCAGCGCAGCCTGAAGTCGTAATCCACCGTGTAGAACGGCACGGCCATCTTCGTGCCGTCGGGTCCTGCACCAGCGGGATGCTTGCGGAAAGCCGTTACCAGCGACTCCTTCACGCCGAATACGGCATCAGAATCGATGTAGTCGCTGCCTGCCGCGAACAGGTGGGTGGTAATGGCATGGTGCCCCGGCGCCGAGACAATCATGTGGATGTGCCCGGGACGCATGGGGTGCCGCCCCATCTTCTCCAGCATCCTGCCTACCGGCCCATCGTTCGGCACGGGATAGTATTCGGGCTTGATCGACCAGAAACTGTAGCGCCCTTCTGCATCGGTGCGGATCCGCCCGCGCGCCTTCATGCCCACGTCCCCTTCCATCTGCATGTCGTAGGTGCCCTCACCATCGCCGGACCAGATGTCGAGCACCGCCCCGACAATCGGTTTGCCGCCGCTGCTGAGCACGCGGCCTGAATAGAAGGCCGGCTCGCCTTTCACGCCCTCGGCCAGGTTTGCGCCCAGTGGCAGTTCCGGCGCGCCCTCCCAGTAGTACGGGCCCAGCACGGTGGAATCCGTGGTGCCGTCCGTGGCCGGATGATTCAGCGTGATCACCAGGATCGAAACCCCGAGCGTATCGGAGAGCAGAATGAATTCCTGGCGCTTGTCGGTGACCGTCTTGCCGGTATCAGTGAGGAACTGGATGGCGCCAATCCACTCGGCATCGGTGAGTTTCACCTCGCGCACGAAATCGTGCAGATGCCTGATGAGCGAGGTCATCACCTCCTTGAATCGCGGATCCTTGCACTGGTCCATACGCGCCAGCACGGCCGAAGTGATGCTCTTCTCGTCGAACTCACGCATATCGCCCCCGATTTATTTCGCCATCTTGCGGACTCGCGGATCGCGCGGCATGGGCCGTGTATCGATTTCCGTCAGCAGCCCGCCCACGCCCATGCTCATGATATCCGCTGCGGTCACAGGCTCGCCGGCGCCCAGGCGCCGCAATACGAAATCGAAGCCATTCAGCTTCGGTGAGCGGGCACAGGTGGGAATTCCCACCACCGGCACCCCCACCCGGCCCTGTCCAAGTTCCGCCAGTACCAGAAGATTGCCCGGATCCACCGGCATCCCGGCATGCAGCACCTGTCCGCCGGCGGCCACCACGGCAGCCGGCACCACATCGCGGCGATCCACCGTGGCAGCGATTCCCGATACCAGCAGCAACCGCGGCGCTTCGGTGCGTCCCGCCAGCCGCTGCAACGCTTCGGCTACTGCGCGCGGCTCGTGCGCCACAACCTCCTCGACCAGCAGTGTCGCGCCCAACGGTTCAAGCCGCGTCACGACTGCCTCGCGCATCTTGTTCAGCACCGAATCGGCCGTATCGGACAAGCGGGTCATGATCAGGCCTACCGAGCAGTGCCGCCAGGCGGCCACGCGCAGGGCGCGCCGCCCCGACCGCGAATCCGGGCTTGCCGGCCCACGCAGGCGCAGCAGGACTTCTTCCAGCGCAGCCTGAGGCACGGCATAGGGAATGATCTTCACTGTCGCCAGCATCTGCCCTGCCACAACGGGCGAGTCCGTATGCAGCGTGGCGATGGTCAGGCCCTCGTGCACGGCGTTGGCGGCATGGACGCGTTTTTCGTCCAGCACCAGCAGGCCTGCGCCGCGCGCATGCAGGTTCACGCGCCCCGTCCCGGCGTTGCCGATCTCCACTTCAGCACCGCCGAGCGCGCGCGCCACCTGCGCCGCTGCAGTGTCCTCGGCCACGTCGCCTGCCTCCAGGCGCGCGACCACTACGCTGTCGATTCCTGCGGCCGTCAGACGCTGCAGCTCTGCTTCGCCCAGAAGCGCGCCTTTCTTCAGCACGCCCTCCGGCAACCGCATGCTGTGGGCGAGCACGCAGCCGAGCGCGTCGGCAATCGCCACCGGGCCGAATTTCATCTGCGCTCGCTCCGGAGCACCTGCGTCATCTGCGCCAGCACCGATACCGCAATTTCAGCTGGCGTACGCGCGGCGATGGGCAGACCGGCAGGGCCGTGGATGCGTGCCCGGTCGGCCTCGCTTACGCCAGCAGCGGCCAGGCGTTCCAGCCGCCTGGCATGCGTACGCGTCGAACCCAGCGCTCCCACGTAGAACACAGGCGTGGGCAGTACCGCCAGCAGGGCCGGATCGTCGATCTTCGGATCATGCGTCAGCAGTACCACGGCGGTGCGCGCATCCGGCTGCAGCCCAGCGAACGCAGGTTGTGGCCATTCACCGATGAGACGCACACCCGGAAATCTCTCCGGACGCAGGAAGGCAGTGCGTGGATCGATGACGGTGACGGCGTATCCACACTGCCGCGCCATGGCGCAAAGCGCCTCGCTGATGTGCACTGCGCCCACCACACACAGCCGCAGCGGCGGGTTGTGTGGCGTGAGCAGCATCTCGCCGCCCTGCCACGGCAATACCGCGGCGCGGTCGCTGCGCAATGCCTCGTGTCCGGCGGCTGCCAGCTGCGGATCGGTGAGCGACAGGAGATCCAGGCCTGCGGCATCCAGCAGCCGCTGGGCGGCGCCATCCAGCGGCGTGAACAGCACTGCTGCGCGTCCGTCACGACGCGCTTTCCGCAGCGCCTCGGCCATCCCCCGCTTCATGGACTACTCCAGCGCCTCGACGTAGACACGGATGCGCCCGCCGCAGGCGAGGCCCACGCTGAAAGCCAGTTCATCGCTGACGCCATACTCCAGCAGCCTGGGCTCGCCAGTGCGCATGACCTCGGCTGCGGCCTGGATGACATCCACCTCGACGCAGCCACCCGACACGGAACCTGCGAAGGAACCGGCCTCGTTGCAAACCAGCTGGCTGCCGGCCGCGCGCGGCGCTGAACCCCAGGTTGAAACCACTGTGGCAACGGCCGCACGCTGTCCGGCGTCCCGCCAGTCGAGCGCCAGCGACAGCAGGTCTTCTCCTGCCTCAGCCGTTCCGATTTGCCGTGGAGTCATGGGGTGATTGTAGGATAATGCCGCCCTCCCCGGATCAGCCTTACGGAGCCCCTCCGATGATTACCCTGGACGTAAACGGCAAACAGCTCACCACCGACGCGGCAGAGGACACACCGCTGCTCTGGGTGCTGCGCGACAGCCTGAATCTGACGGGCACCAAGTTCGGCTGCGGCATGGCCCAGTGCGGCGCCTGCACGGTGCATCTGGATGGCCAGCCGACGCGAAGCTGCGTGCTGCCGGTATCGGCAGTGGCGGGCAAGAAGATCACCACCATCGAGAATGTGGCTGCCACGCCGGCCGGCAAGGCAGTGCAGGAGGCCTGGATTGCGGAGAACGTACCGCAATGCGGCTACTGCCAGTCGGGGCAGATCATGAGCGCCACCGCGCTGCTGCAACAGAATGCCAAACCCAGCGATGCCGACATCGACTCCGCCATGACCGGCAACATCTGCCGCTGCGGTACCTATGCGCGCATCCGCTCCGCCATTCACCGCGCCGCCGGCACGCTGTCCTGAAGCGCCAGGCATCGACAGGAATTCCGCCATGAAGAATCGCACTCCTCCGCAGAACTTCTCCATCGTCAATGCGGCGCTGTTGCCGGAAGTAAACCGGCGCGACCTGCTCAAGGGCGTCGGCCTGACGCTGGCCGTGCTGGGATCGGGCACACTGCTGACCGCTTGCGCCAGCGGCAGCAAGGCTGGGGCCGCACCGCTGGCGGCCGGCCAGTACCTGCGCGTCGGCGCAGATGGCACAGTCACCGTCATTTCTCCAAACACCGAACTCGGACAGGGCGCGTACACCGGCCTGGCCACACTGGTGGCGGAGGAACTGGACGCGGACTGGAACCAGATCGTCATCGAGGCCGCACCGGCCGATGTGAAATTATTCGGCAACCCGGCCTTCGGTGGCGCCCTGCAGGGCACAGGCGGCAGCACGACGGTGGCGGCGTTCTGGGAGCCCATGCGAAAGGCTGGCGCCACAGCCCGCGCCATGCTGGTGGCCGCAGCCGCTGACGAATGGAAAGTACAGCCTGGCGAGATCACCGTGAAGGCGGGCGTGGTCAGTCATGCTGGCAAGAACAAGTCGGCAAAATTTGCCGACCTGGTGGCCGCTGCCTCGAAGCAGGCCGTTCCCGCCACGGTGACACTGAAAGATCCGAAGAACTTCACGCTGATCGGGCAGCCCGCGAAGCGCGTGGATGCGCATGCCAAATCCACCGGCACGGCCATCTTCACGCAGGACATGAAGCTGCCGGACATGCTGGTGACCATGATCGTCTATCCGCCGCGCTTTGGCGGCAAGGTGAAGAGCTTCGACGCCACGGCCGCCAAGGCCATGCCGGGCGTCGTGGATGTAGTGCAATTCAAGACGCCGCTGCGCGAAGGCGTGGCGGTACTGGCAAAGGACACCTGGACCGCCAAGAAGGCACGCGATGCCGTCAAGGTGGAATGGGACGAAACGGGCGCGTTCGTGATGGGCTCGGATGCCATCTTTGCGCAGTACAAGGCGCTGGCGCAGAAGCCGGGCCTGGAGGCGAAGAAACAGGGCGATGCCGCCAAGGCGCTGGGCACCGCTGCGCGGCGGGTGGAGGCGACCTACGAGTTTCCATTCCTGGCGCACGCCGCGATGGAACCCATGAATTGCGTGGTGCAGTTGAAGGATGGCGGCTGCGAAATCTGGAACGGCGAGCAGATGCACACGCCCGACCAGGGAACCATCTCCAAATTCCTGGGCGTCACCCCGGACAAGGTGAAGATCAACATGCTGTACGCCGGCGGCAGCTTCGGCCGCCGCGGCAACTCCTTTGCCGACTACCTGCTCGACACCGTGGCGGTGGCGCAGGCCGGGGCCAATGGCAAGCCGGTGAAGCTGGTCTGGATGCGCGAAGATGACATGCGTGCGGGCTTCTATCGGCCCATTTACCTGCATTCGCTGAGGGCCGGCGTGGACAAGGCCGGCAGGATTACCAGCTGGCAGCAACGCATCGTGGGCCAGTCCATCCTGGCCGGTTCGCCGCTGGATAACGGCGCGCCCGTGGACTTCACCTCGGTGGAAGGCGCAGCCAACCTGCCCTATGCCATCCCGAACCTGCAGGTGGAACTGCACACCACGAAGCTGGGGGTTCCCATCCAGTGGTGGCGTTCGGTGGGCTCCACGCACACCGCCTATGCCATCGAGTGCTTCCTGGACGAGATAGCGCATGCCACGCGGCAGGATCCGGTTGAGCTGCGGCGCGGCCTGCTTGCAGAGCATCCGCGCCACCTCGCGGTGCTCAATGCAGCCGCCGAGAAGTCCGGCTGGGGCACGCCGCTGCCGGCAGGCACGGCGCGCGGCATCGCCATCCACGAGTCGTTCGGCACTGTAGTCGCCGAAGTGGTCGAGGTGTCGAAGCGGGACAATGGCTTCAGGGTGGAGCGTGTGGTGTGCGTGGTGGACTGCGGCATCGCGGTCAATCCGAATGTGATCGAGATGCAGATGGAATCGGCCATCGTCTACGGCCTGTCGGCGGCCGCCACCGGCGCCATCACCCTGGAAGACGGGCGCGTGAAGCAGTCCAACTTCCATGACTACACCGTGCTGCGCATGAACCAGATGCCGAAGATCGAGGTGCATATCCTGCCCTCGACCAACAATCCCACCGGCGTGGGCGAACCCGGCACACCGCCCATCGGTCCGGCGGTTGCCAATGCGCTCACCGTGCTGACGGGCAAGACTTACCGGCAGCTGCCGCTCTCGGGCGCAGGCGTGACCATAGTCTGAGCACATGCGGCGCGGGAGCGCCGCATGCCCTATCCTTGGGGCACATGCCGCGCTCCCTGAACCGTTCCATCTCCGTGCCCATCGTGCTCAGCTCGATCACGGTGCTGATGACCGTGGCACTGCTGATCGGCTGGATCCTGGTGATCAGCGAAAACCTGCCGCTGACGCGGGCGTTCTCCGCCAACCGCTGGCTGCTGGCCGGGGGCATCGCCTCCTTCGTGCTGGTGGTGAGCGTGCTGGTGCTGTTCAGTGTGTCGCTGGTCGGGGAGATCCTGGAGGGCCGGCGCCAGCAGGTATTCATCGACTCGGTGACGCACGAACTGAAGAGCCCGCTGGCCTCCATCAAGCTGTGCCTGGAAACACTTGCGCGGCCCGGGCTGTCGTCCGGGCAGCAGGTGGAATTGCAGAACATGATGGTGTCCGACGTGGAGCGGCTGACGGTATTCGTCGATGACATCCTGCAGGCCAGCCGCATCGCCTACCGCCGGCGCTCGCAGACCTGGACGGTGGTGGATGTCACGCGGCTGCTCAGATCCTGCGTCGACAGCATCCGCCGCCGCTACCACCTGGACGACAGCGCCTTTCATATCTCCGCGCCGGGCAAGATCGAGATCTTCACCGACCCCACCGCACTGGAAATCGTGTTCAAGAACGTGCTGGACAACGCAGTGAAGTACTCCTCCTCGGAGCCCAGGGTGCAGATCGGAATGCGCACGCTGCCCTCCGGCCAGCTGGGAATCGTGGTCAAGGACCAGGGCATCGGCATCGAGCACGGACAGCTGCGGCGCATCTTCAAGCGCTTCCACCGGGCACCGGATCCGCAGGTCAACGAGCGCAGCGGGTCAGGGCTGGGCCTGTACGTCGTCAATCGGTTGCTGAGGAACCTGGGCGGAAAGATCCGCGCGGAGTCGGATGGGCCGGGCAAGGGCACCACCATGCGCATCCGCCTGCCCCTGAACACCCTGCAAGACGGATCGGCCGCCGCGTGAACATCCCGGCCACTCCCCCGCCTGATGCCTCGCGCGCCACCGTACTGGTGGTGGAAGACGAGGCGCATCTCGCAGCAGGACTGAAACTGAACCTGGAACTGGACGGCTATCGCGTCGCCTTGGCCCGTTCGCTGCGCGAAGCGGCGGCGCAACTGGTGCAAGCCGCACCCATCGATCTCATCCTGCTGGATGTGATGCTGCCCGATGGCGAGAGCTACGCCTTCTGCAAGCAGCTGCGCGATGCCGGGCAGTACATGCCGGTGATCATGCTCACGGCACGCAGCGCCGCGGAGGAACGGGTCCGGGGCCTGGATTCCGGTGCCGATGACTACATGCCCAAGCCCTTCGAACTGGCGGAACTGCTGGCGCGCGTGCGTTCGGCCCTGCGCCGCAGCGGCTGGCGGCAGGACACACCCGGCGAAGAGGCCCGTGGCACGCTGAAATTCGGCATCGCGCAGATCAACTTCGACACCCACGAAGCAACGGCGGCGGGCAAAGCCGTGCGGCTGACCCAGCTGGAGCTGGACCTGCTGTATTACTTCGCCCAGAACCCCGGCCGCGTGCTCTCGCGCGAGGAATTGCTGGAGCATGTGTGGAAGCTGCGCAATGCGCCCAATACGCGCAGCGTGGACAACTTCATCGCGCGGCTGCGCAAGTACTTCGAGCCCCTGCCCGACAAGCCCGTGCACATTCTTTCGCATCGCGGAGCCGGGTATAAATTCATCCCCGCCGGGGACGCCAAAACGTGACGCAGTTGTGCCTTTGACACAACTTTTACATTCGCTGACCAAACGATGACCCGCCCGCCACCCCGCTTCGCAGAGGATGGTCCCCGGCCGCCAATGGCCAGAAACGGAGCGGGCAGATGGAGCAAGCGCAGGTCGATTCCGGAACGGTGACCAGCAAACCGGCACGCCGCATAGGCTGGCTGGGCGCCTCGCCCTTCTTCCTCATCCACCTGCTCGCCTTCGGCTCCATCTGGACCGGCATCACGCCTGCCGCGGCCATCTGCTGCGCGGTGCTGTACTTCGTCCGCATGTTCGCGGTGACCGGCGTCTACCACCGCTACTTCTCGCACCGCACCTACAAGACCAGCCGCTTCTTCCAGTTCTGCCTGGCCTTCCTGGCCCAGACCAGCGCCCAGCGCGGCGCACTGTGGTGGGCCGCCCACCACCGCCACCACCACCGCTACTCCGACCAGCCCGAGGACCTGCACTCGGTTGCCAACGACGGCTTCTGGTACTCGCACATGCTGTGGATCTTCGACGATGGCAACCAGGACACCGACTACAACCGCATCCGCGACTTCGCCCGTTTTCCCGAGCTGCGCTTCCTGAACAAGTACTACCTGCTGCCGCCGTTCCTGCTGGGCGCGCTGGTGTTCTTCACACTGGGCGCTTCCGGGCTGTTCTTCGGCTTCTTTGCCAGCACCGTGCTGCTGTGGCATGGCACGTTCACGATCAACTCGCTGTCGCATGTGTTCGGCAACAAGCGTTTCGTCACCACTGATCATAGCCGCAACAACTGGCTGCTGGCCATCGTCACCATGGGTGAAGGCTGGCACAACAACCACCACCGCTACTCGGGTTCCACGCGCCAGGGCTTCTACTGGTACGAGTACGACATCACGTACTACATCCTGAAGGCACTGTCGTTGGTGGGGCTGGTGTGGAAGCTGCAGCCGGTGCCGGAAGCCGTGCTGGAAGAAGGCCGGCAGCGTTCGCGCCTCGGCAAGCTGGCCACTGAAGCAGCTTCAGGCTGAATCAACCCGCCTGCTCAACCTGGCAGGCGATCCAGCAATTCGAAAACGCCCTCGATCACCTGATGGGGGCGTTTGTTCAGGGGCTGTTTTGCCCACTCTGCCCGGCTGGTGGTGCCGGTACACACACCGATGCCGGTAGCCTTGCCGCGCCGCGCCATCTGCATCTCCACCAGCGGATCGTCACCGACGACGCCCACCTCGGTCATCTTCACGCCCAGATGGCGTGCCACGAAGCGCAGCGCGTACAGCGAGGGCTTGCCGGTGACGACGACCGGCGCCTTGGTCATGCGCCGCACGGCGGCCGTAATCGCATAGGAGTAGCCGATGGTGCGCCCGGACTTGGAGGCAAAGAAGGGCACGTCCGAGGCCACATAAAGCTTCGCGCCATTCCAGATGGCATTGCAGGCGGCCTCGATGTCCTTCATGCCGCAGTCAGGGTGCCAGCCGACGTAGACGGCATCCACGCGCTCGCAATCCGGTTCGCCGGTGAAGGTGACTTCGATACCCTGCTCTTTCAGCACGTACCCCACACCGGGCGAACCCAGCACCAGCGTGCGTTTCACGCCTCGCCGTGACAGCACCTCTGCCGTAATGCTGGAAGGCGTGAACATCTGCTCGTCGCCCACCGGCAATCCGAATCCGCGCAGCTTTGCGGCTTGCGCAGGCGGCGGCTGCGCACTGCCATTGGTGAGCACCAGGTAGGGGATGCCGCGCTGGCGCAGCTGGGTCAGCACCTCCACGGCGCCGGGCAGTACGTCATAGGACTTGCCGGTGCGGTCGCCCAGCACCAGCGTGCCGTCCAGATCGAACATGTATCCGCGGATGCGTGACTTCAACCCACTCCCCCTGACAACTGCAGCCGCAAGCCCGGCTTCTCGACGATGATCTCGCTCAGATCGCGGCGCGCGCACAGCGCGCGGATCAGCTGCAGCACGGGACGCAGCGCCGGATCATATTCGCGCGCAGCCGGTCCTGCGGCCTGCATGGCATCCACCAGGTTCGCGGGCATGGTCGCACGCAGCAGCAACTCCTCGTCCGACAGCTGCGCACCCAGCTTGCGGCGCAGCTCTGCGACGCCGGAAATCGCCGGCTCGGCGCGGATCTCCCTGGTACGCGGCAGCGACATGATGCGATCCATCACGCCAGCGTCGATGGGCATGTTGGGGCGCCCGAAGCGGCCCAGCGCGTAGCGGATCACCTCATCGGGGATCACGGCGTAACGCTCCTTGCCGGTGACGTTCATCACCGCCATGGTGAGGATCATCTGTGCGAAGGGAGTCATCACGATGGGCCAGCCCAGCTCCTCGCGCACGTGCCCCAGCTCGGCGATCACCGCGCTCTCCAGGTGTGCCAGGCGTGCATCGGTGAGCTGCCGGCGCATGGTACCGACCACGCCACCAGGCAGCTGGTGGCGCAGATAAGCCGCATCGAAGCACATGGGCCTGCCGACGGGCAGATCCTCTGCTTCGGCCAGTTGCGTGAAATACCGGCCCACACCGGCCAGCGCCTCATCGTCGATATCCACGCGATGGCCCATGGCGCGCAGGTTGGCCACCACGCGCTCCGAAGGCGGGTTCGAGTTGCCATCGGCCGCCGCGCCGGAGGCGCACTGCAGCGCTGACACGCCGTAGTCCGGCGCATCCATGTACGCCAGTTCCGCGAGGCCAATGGTGCAGTGGGAATGCAGCTCGAGCTGCTTCGCGCCGATTGCGGCCTTGATGGCAGGAACCAGCGTGCGGGCGCGCTGCGGCATCAGCAGGCCACCGGGATCCTTGATGTACAGCGCGTCGACATCAGGGCATGCGGCCAGCCGCTGCGCGGCATGCACATAGTGCGCGTCGTCGTGGATGGGGCTGAGTGTGTACACCAGCGCGGCGATCACGAATCCGCCGCCCGTTTCCTTGACCATGCGCGCACAGGCGATCTGCGCATCCACATCGTTCATGGGATCGGCCAGGCAGAAGCGGCGGATGCCATGGCGTGCCAGCGTGCGGAAAGCCAGCGCCATGAACTCGGGGCCGGCGGTTTCCCAGGCGATGAAGCGGAAGCCCGTGGACATGAACTGCAGCGGCGTATTGGGCGTGGCCTCGGCCATCAGCCGGATGCGCTCCCAGGGATCCTCGCGCTTGTAGCGCACCGCCACCCCCATGTGCGTCGAGGTGGTGAAGTCGATGGCCTTGAAGCCGACCCGATCCATCAGTGGCGCTATGCTCAGCGTTCTCGCGGTATCGATGCCGGTAGCGCCCCAGAGGCTCTGGTTGCCATCGCGCAGGCTGGTTTCCACAAGCTGGATATCGGCCATCTCAGTTCTCCCTGCACGCCAGGAAACCGGTATCAACGCCGCCGCGCACGAATTCCGGATCCGCAAGCAGTGCGACCTGGAATGCCAGGTTCGTGCGCACGCCTTCGATGCTGGTGGCGCCGAGCGCGGCGACCAGGCGGGTCCGGGCCTCTTCACGGCTGGCGCCATGCGCAATGATCTTGCCCAGCAGCGAGTCGTAGTACGGCGGCACGTGACTGCCGGCGGCGATATGTGTGTCGACGCGGATGCCCTCCCCACTCGGCCATTCGGCCCTGGATACTCTGCCTGGGCTGGGCATGAAATCCCGGGATGGATCCTCGGCATTGATGCGGCACTCGATGGCGCAGCCTTCCAGCCGCAGCGCGGACTGCGCCAGCGGGAGGCCACTGCCTTCGGCGATACGGATCTGTGCGGCGATCAGGTCGAGTCCGGTGACCTGCTCGGTGACGGGATGCTCCACCTGGATGCGCGCGTTCATCTCCAGGAAGTAGAACTCGCCGCGATCCACATCCACAAGGAATTCCACTGTGCCGGCGCCGCGGTACTGCAGCCGTGCCGCAAAGCGCACGGCGGCCGCCAGCAGGTTCGCGCGCAGCTTCGGATCGAGCCGGGGCGCAGGGCTCTCCTCGATCAGCTTCTGGTAGCGGCGCTGCACGGAGCAATCACGCTCACCCAGGTGAATCACCTCGCCCTTGCCGTCGCCCAGCACCTGGACCTCCACGTGCCGGCCGTGGACCACATAGCGCTCCAGGTACACGCGCGCATCGCCGAAGGCGGCGCCGGCCTCGGCGGAGGCCATATCCATGGCCATGGGCAGGTCTGCCAGGTGATCGACGCGCTTCATGCCGCGACCACCACCGCCGCCGACGGCCTTGATCAGCAGCGGCGTGCCGATGCCAGCGGCCAGCGCAGTGGCTTCAGCCAGGCTGTGCACTGCTCCACCCGGCACGACTGGCACTCCTGCTGCTTCAGCCTCCGCGCGCGCGCGCAACTTGTCGCCGACGGCATCGATCTGCGCGGCGGTGGGCCCGATGAATACCAGGCCGGCTTCCTCGCAGCGGCGCGCGAAGGCCGCGCGTTCTGACAGGAAGCCGTAACCTGGATGCACGGCATCCGCACCCGTGCCCAGGGCGGCCTGCACCAGCGCATCGATCAGTAGATAGGACTCTCCGGGCCGGCCAGGACCGATGCATACAGCCCGGTCGGCGAGGCTTGCCGGCAAGGAGTCGCGGTCAGCTTCAGAGACTGCCAGCACGGTCTCCAGTCCCAGGGCGCGGCAGCTGCGGATCACGCGCAGCGCGATCTCTCCACGGTTGGCAACCAGCACGCGACGGATGGGCATCTGGCGTCGCTTCAGTCCGGGCGCACGAACAGCAGCGCCTCGCCGTACTCGACGAGTTCGCCGTTGCGCGCCGGAATCGCAATCACTTCACCGCGCAGGCCGGCGCGCACAGTGTTCATCAGCTTCATCACTTCGATGATGCCCACAATGGTGTCCGCCTCCACCCGACTGCCCACCTCGATGAAGGAAGGCTCGCCCGGCCTGGGCGCGCGGTAGAAGATTCCCAGCAGAGGCGCGGGCACGGCCGAAGTGCCGGGCGGCACTTCCACTGGCGCATTGCTGGACGCGGCACTTGGCAAGGCTGCAGGCGGCAATGCCGGCAGGCGTGGCGCGGCGGGCCGCGCCGCCACCGCACCACTGCGGCGCAGCTGCAGCTTCACGCCATTCAGTTCCAGATCCAGTGTGTCGAAACTGGAGGCTTCCAGCGCCTGCAGGATCTCCGCCACGTCCTTTGCGCTCAGGCTCACCGCCGGCCTCCGAATACATTCATCACATGCTGCAGCGGATTATCCTTCGCCACGGCCACGGGCGCTGCCTCCTTAGCTGACCAGACGGTCTCCGGACGGCTCTGCAGGATGCGCAGGCGCTGCTGCTGGTCGAATGCCCATTCGATGTCTTGCGGGCGGCCGTAGTGCTTCTCGATGCGCCGCGCAACCTCGCGCAGCTGCATCAGCTCCGGATCGCTGAGGCTGGGGGCCTCGCGCAGCTCCGCCGGCGTCTCCTGCTCCACAGTACCGCCGTTGGCCAGCGGCACATGCCGCACATGCTTGTCGCGAATCTCGCGCACGCTGATCTCGCCGGTGATCTTGCCCACCACGAAACGGTCTGGCGTCACCTCGCCACTGACCACGGCGGAGCCCAGCCCCCATGCGCCCTCGATCACGATCACCGAACGATCGCCGGTTGTGGGGCTGCGCGTGAACATCACACCCGCGCTGCGCGCATCCACCATCCGCTGCACCACCACCGCCATGGCCACACCCGCCTCCGGCAGGTTCTTGCGCCGGCGGTAGGCAATGGAGGGCACCGAGTACAGGCTGGCCCAGCAGGAGCGCACCTGGCGCTCCACTTCGTCCGCGCCCATGACCCACAGGTAGGTGTCCTGCAGGCCGGCAAAGCTGGCGTCTTCCGCATCTTCGGTGGTGGCCGAGGAGCGCACTGCCACCGGTGAACTGGCGTCCGCACCCAGCAATGCGCCATGCGCGGCACGCAGCGCCTCGCGCAGCACTGCGGGCAGCGGCGAACCGTTCACGCGCGCAACAAGTTCCTGCGAAAGAACGGTAATGCCATCGAGATCATCCGCCGCCAGCGCCTCCACGCGGCTGCGCAGAGCTGCGATCTTTTCCAGCTCGCCGACGAAGGCATCGAAAGCTGCCGTCCGCACCACGAACCCTTCGGGCACGGAGATGCCCGCGCGGGTCAACTCGCCGAGCGAACCGCCCTTGCCACCCACGGTGGGACGATCTGCAAGTGTGAGATCGGCGAACCAGCCGATCATTGCCGTGGATTCCATGCGTTCAGTCCAGCAGCGTGACGATGCCCAGGCCACCGTCGACGCGGATGCGCTGGCCATCCCGGATGCGGCGCGTGGCCGTGCCGGTTCCCACCACCGCGGGCAGGCCATATTCACGCGCGACGATGGCCGCATGGCTCATCGAACCGCCAATGTCTGATACCGCCGCCGCAATCTTGCGGAAGATGGGCGACCAGGTGGGGTTGGTCACCTGGCAGACGAGGATGTCGCCATCGCGAAGCTTGGAGATCTCATCCACCGATTTCACCACCCGCGCAATGCCCTCCACCACGCCGCGCGAAGCGGCAAAGCCCTTCAGCTCGCGGGTCTCCCCACCATCCTCGGCCTTCAGCCAGGCATCGAGGCTCTCGCGGGTGATTCCCCATAGCATCACGATGGCCGGGTCGTCGATGATTTCCGGCACCGGACCCAGCGCGGGCGGCGTATCGTTCTTCGCCCAGGCTTCGATGGCGGCGCGGCGCTCTGCGACGATGGCAGGCCAGTGCTTCACGCCACGCGGCGGCGAACCCGCCGACCAGGACTGCATCAGATCGACTATTGCCGATTCCAGCTCGTAGTGCGTCAGGTGGAAGACATCTTCCTCCCGGGCGAAGAAACCATGCGCGGCAAGCAGCTTCCCGAATTCGCGGATCTTGTTGAAGAAGAGATTGGTGTACCAGTGCTCGCAGTAAAACTTGTGTCCTTCCACGTACGGGAATACACGATGGGCGAGCGCGATCATCTGGTCGAAGGCCGCGCGATCCTGGTCGGTGTCCAGCAGCTCGCGGTAATCGGAAACCAGCTGCGCGCGTTCTTCCAGCAGCTGCGCCACAGGCCGCTCGAGGGTGTCGCCGGACTTCACCTGCCGGATGTAGCTGGGCAATGCCGAGAACGGCAGCGTCAGGTCATCATTCCAGGAACGATGGTAGTGGTAGAAGCCATCCCCCACGTTCACGTTGAACCAGGGATGTCGCGAAGTCTCCAGCTCTTCCAGCCATTTCCTGCCGGAAGGCCCCATGTCCTTGAGGCCGTCGAGAACGGTCTGCACAGAACAGCCATCCTGGAACGGCGCCTCCACTCCCAGCTGCACGGCCACGCGCGCCAGCCGCCGCAGCTCGTCGTCCGGCCGGAAGATCTCGGCCTCGATGCCCGCGACCATGCGCGCGATGGACTGGTCGCTGATCTCCGGGAAGGCCTTCTTGCAGAAGGCGAAGAAGGTCATGTAGGCGCCATACCCGAGCAGCAGGAACTCGAAGTGGTGGTGCCACATGCGGAAGTAGCCTTCCAGCGTCTTCTGGTAGGTATCGAGCAGCTGGTGGTTCGAGGCAATGCCGCGCCCGGCATGCACATGCGCCAGCGGCTCATACTTCGGCAGACCCACCGGCGGCAGCTGCTGCGAGTCCGCAATCAGCGCCCGCATCTTGTCCTTCCATTTGGCGTACAGGGTTTCCCAGTTCTCGTAGTAGTAGAAGGCGCGCTGCACGAATTCGTCGGTGCGCTCCTTGATCTCGGCCGGGTCGGTGACGCCGACTCCGCTGATATACACACGGCCGTTGATGATCCGCTCGTCGATGCCCTTCACCGTCGGCAGGCAGTGCACGCGCGTGTTGGATGCGCCCAATGCGCAGTAGGCCGCCTCGCCCGTCACCGTGTCGAAGGCGTGCATGGGCTCGGGAAAATGCATGGAGTTGTAGAACCAGAATCGCTGGTCGTCCTCCGGCCCGAACTGCATGTAGTAGGGATAGGCGGCCTGGGCGCGCTCGGTGCCCGGAACCACCCGCAATGAGCTGGGCAGCGGAAAACCTTTCATGAAACCCCCGCCCCGGTCGACGGGCGCCGGGGTCATGCGGTTCATGCTATAGGTGGGGTTCGAGCGGCCGCAAGCCCTACGCCTCGATCAAGCCATGCCGTACGGCAATCAGCGCAAGTTCGGCCTGATTGGATGCGGCCAGTTTCTGCTTGATGTTGTACAGGTGCGTGCCGACGGTGCTGGGACTCAGGTGCAATATCCGGGCGATGTGGTTGACCGACGCGCCGCGGGCGAGCTGCAGGAATACGTCGAATTCGCGTGCCGACAGCTTCTCCGTCGGATTCTGCCCTCCAGCCAGATCCGGCAGCGCCAGCATCTGCGCGAGCGAGGCATCCATATAGCCGCGACCGGCCGCTACGGCTCGCACCGCCTCGACCATTTCTTCCGGCGCGCTGCGCTTGGACAGATATCCCAGCGCACCGGCGTTGAGCGCGCGCCGCGGATGACTGGTATCGGCATGCGCCGACAGTGCCAGAATCCGTGCCCCGGGATGGCGTCCGACGATCCGGCGGATGGCCTCGATGCCGCCCATTCCCATCATGGCCAGATCCATGACCACCGCATCCGGCTGGAACTCCGTGTAGCGTTCGATGGCCTCTTCGCCGCTGCCCGCCTCGGCGATGACATCGAGATCATCCGTAGCCTGCAGCAGCAACCTGAAGCCTGTGCGTACGACTGCGTGGTCGTCCACCAGCATCACCGTGCGCTTCACGGACGCTCCAGCGGCAGGCATAGCGACGCGTGCGCACCCTGCCCCGCCGCAGTCTCCAGGTCGAATTGGCCGCCGAGCGCGGCCGCGCGCTCGCGCATCCCCCGCACGCCGTAGCGACCGCCATCTTCCCACCCCGGCGCGAGCCCAACACCGTCGTCATGGATCTGCGCCATCAACTGACCTGCATTGACCGCCACGGCCACATCGATGTGCCGCGGCGACGCGTGCCGAAGCGCGTTCAGCAGCGACTCCTGGACGATGCGGTACACACAGGTGGAAACAGCATCGTCCAGAGGCGGCAGGGCTTCCATGATGTGCAGCCGGATGCCGATATCCGGATGATGCCGACGATGCTGCCCGATCAGATCCGCCAGTGCATCAGCCAGTCCGAAACTGTCGAGCGAAAAGGGGCGCAGCCTTGGAATCATTTCGTGGACGGCGTCGTACATGCCGCTGGCCGTTGCGGCGATCAGGCGCGCGGAATCCGCGGTCGCGGCGTCGCTCTCCTCGCTGCTGCGCAAGATCGAGAGCGCAATGCTCTTCACTGCCGTGATCGATTGCCCAAGTTCATCGTGCAGTTCCCGTGCGATGCTGCGCCGTTCTTCCTCGACATGCGTCCGGATCATCTGCGTCAGCTCGCGATTTTCCTGCAACTTGCGACCCGCCTCGTCGGCGAGCCGGCGGGCAGTGGCACCGTCCGTCAGCGCCTGTGCAGCGCCATTGAACGCCTCGCCCATCAGCCGGCCTTCCCTGCTGTTCAGGGCCGGCAGCCGCGTTTCGTAGTCCCCCCGCTGCATTCTCTCCAGCCCCTCCACGACGGTGCGCAGTGGACGCAGCACGCGCCCCGCCAGCCAGAACAGCAGCACATTGATCATCACGAGCGCGGCGCCACCGACCCACAGCAGCCGGACGAGGCCGTCCCAGCCGTCCAGCACGGCACGCGAGGAATCCGCCATCACGACCAGATGCCCCAGGCCGATGTCGATCTCCTGCTTCTGCGCTGGAGGTGAAACCAGCCGCGCATACCAGTCCGGCGCATCGCGCCCACTCTTGTACGTGGACGGGGGCGAGGTATAGATCAGCCTGCCCGATGCATCGTACAGGAACACGTCATTGGCACGGACGCGGCCAAGCTGCTGCAGGAAGCCCGTCATGCCCTCCAGGCCCGATGCCTGGTATGCCAGCGATACACGCGTCAGCAGGCGCGTTGCGACCTGGTTCGAGCCCGCGATTTCCTCCCGCACGCTTTCGCGCGTGCTGCCTATCTGCTGCCAGGCCATGGCGCCGATAAACAGCGCCATCAGCAGGCCGATGATGAGGTTGATCTGGAGGCGCAGGCTCACGGCGCGATGGTACCCATGATTCGAGCCCACCCTGGCAGTGCCGTTGGCCGGAATCATGAAAATCATGAGGCCGGAATCAAGGATCTCCCGAGGGCACCGGGCGTCGCAGGCAGCGAGCATGCCGTCGTTGCCCCAGGACGGGGTAGCGAGTTCTTCAACAACCTTCGAGGAGATCCGACATGAAGTGGACCACGCCAGTGGCGAAAGTGCTGCGTTTCGGGATGGAGATCAACTGCTACGTAGCCAATCGCTGATCGCTTTTCGCCCCGCCCACGGCGGGGCGATCCACCCCTTCGAACAGCTTCGCGATGCGAATCCGCGTACTGGGCTCCGCGGCAGGCGGCGGATTTCCCCAATGGAACTGCAATTGCGCCAACTGCCGCGGATTGCGGGCAGGCACGCTACATGCGCGTGCGCGCACGCAGTCGTCGATCGCCCTGTCGGTCGACGCGCGGCGATGGCTGCTGTGCAATGCATCACCCGACATCCACCGGCAGATCGGGCAGAACGCAGGGCTGCAACCGCAGACAGGCCTGCGCGACTCAGGCATCGGCGCCATCCTGCTGGTGGATGGACAGATCGATCATGCCGCCGGGCTGCTGCTGTTGCGGGAACACGGGGCGCCCCTGCCGCTGTGGACTACCGAACCGGTGCGCGAGGACCTGAGCACCGGGCTGCCGCTGCTGAAGGTGCTGCACCACTACTGCGGCATTGCCTGGCATCGCATTCCTGTCGATGGCACGGCCTTCTCCATTCCGGTGCTGCCCGATGTTTCGATCACGGCGCTACCAGTGGCCGGCAAGCCGGGTCCCTATTCTCCGTACCGGGAAAGTCCACGCATCGGCGACAACGTGGGACTGGTGTTCCGCGAGCAGGCCACTGGCCGGCAGCTGTTCTACGCACCCGGCCTCGCCGACATCACACCGCCCGTGGCAGCGGCCATGCATGACAGCGATTGCGTGCTGGTGGACGGCACCTTCTGGAGCGAAGAGGAGATGATCCGTGTCGGCGTATCGCACAAACGCGCGCGCGACCTGGGGCATCTGCCGCAGAGCGGCGCCGGGGGCATGATCGAGCAGCTCGCGAAGCTTCCCGCGGCCTGTCGCCGGATCCTGATCCACATCAACAACACCAATCCCATCCTGGACGAGTCCGGTCCCGAGCGCGCGCAACTGCTCGCCGCCGGAATCGAGGTTGCCCACGACGGCATGGAGATCGAGCTTTGAATGACGCGCCGTGGAATCCGGCCCGCTTCGAGCAGGAGCTGCGCGCACGCGGCCAGGCCTATCACATCCATCACCCCTTCAACGTCATGCTCAACGGCGGCGGCGCAAGTCGCGAGCAGATCAGGGGCTGGGTGGCCAACCGCTTCTACTACCAGATCAACATCCCGATCAAGGATGCGGCCATCCTGGCCAACTGCCCGCACCGCGAACATCGCCGGTTGTGGATAGAGCGGATCCTGAACCAGGATGGCTACGGCGATGATGCCGGCGGCATCGAAGCCTGGGTGCGCCTCGGCAATGCCGTGGGAATGCCGGACGAGGAGCTCTGGTCGCTCAGGCATGTGCTGCCAGCCGTGCGCTTTGCGGTGGACGAGTACGTGAACTTCGCGCGGCATCAGCCCTGGCAGGAGGCGGTGTGTGCATCACTGACAGAATTGTTCGCGCCGCAGATCCACCGCGAGCGGCTGGCCGCCTGGCCGAGACACTATCCCTGGATCGACCACGCCGGCCTTGAGTACTTCCGTTCGCGGCTGCCGCTGGCTCAGCGCGACGTAGAGCATGGCCTCCGGGTCACACTGGAACATTTCCGGACGCGGCAAGCCCAGCAGCGCGCGCTGGATATCCTGCAGCTGAAGCTCGACATCCTCTGGTCGATGCTGGATGCGATCCAGTTGCGCTATGGACTGTCCCCATGACGGCCGCGGCCTGGTCAGCAGAGGAATCTCCCCGCATCGCCCGGCTGTACCGCTTCCAGTGGGAAGCTGCGCAGAACGGCTACGTGCTGCTGTTCCCGGAAGGCATGGTGCAACTCAACGGGCCCGCGGGCGAGATCCTGAGTCGTTGCGATGGCCGCCGCTCGGCGCGCCAGATCATCGACGAACTGAAGCAGGCATTCGAGGCCGAGGAGATCGAGGCCGAAGTGCTGGCGTTCCTGCAGACGGCCACCAGAGATGGCTGGATCGAGTGGCACCCGGCGGCAGCGACATGAGCGCCGTGCCGCGGCCCGCCGATCCGATTCCCATGTGGCTGGTCGCCGAACTGACCTACCGCTGCCCGCTGCACTGCCCGTTCTGCTCCAATCCGGTGGACTTCGCACAGGCGAGCAGCGAACTCACCACCGCCGAATGGTTCCGGGTGCTGGCAGAAGCGCGGGAGATGGGCGCCGTGCAGCTGGGCTTCAGCGGTGGCGAACCGCTGGCGCGCAAGGATCTGGAGGAACTGGTTGCAGAAGCCCGCCGGCTGGGCTTCTACACCAACCTCATCACCTCCGGCGTCGGCCTCAATGAAACACGCATCCGCGCGCTGAAACAGGCGGGACTGGATCACATACAGCTGTCGTTCCAGGACTCCAGCCGGGAGCTCAACGACTTCCTCTCGAGCACCCGCACCTTCGAACTCAAGCGGCGCGTGGCGACGCTGATTCGTTCGCAGGGTTTTCCCATGGTGATGAACTGCGTGCTGCACCGGCTCAACATCGATCACGTCGATCGCATCATCGACATGGCGCTCGACATCGGTGTCGAGTTCCTGGAGCTCGCCAACACGCAGTACTACGGCTGGGCGTATCTGAATCGCGCGCAGCTGCTGCCTTCCCGGGAACAACTGCAGCGCGCAGAAGCGGTGGTCATGGACTACCGCCAGCGCATTGGCGACCGGCTGCGCATCCTCTGGGTACTGTCGGACCTGTACGAGACGCGCCCGAAGCGCTGCATGAACGGCTGGGGCAGCACATTCATGGTCGTGGCACCGGATGGTCTGGTCATGCCCTGCCATGCTGCGCGCATGCTGCCTGGCCTGTCGTTGCCATCGGCGCGGGCGTCCTCACTGCGCGATATCTGGTTTGATTCCCCTGCCTTCAACCGCTTCCGTGGAGACCACTGGATGCCGGAGCCCTGCCGCAGCTGCCCGGAGAAAGCGGTCGATCTGGGGGGCTGCCGCTGCCAGGCTTATCTGTTGACCGGCGATGTGAATGCCACGGATCCGGTATGCGACAAGTCGCCGCGGCATGACCTGGTGCCGCAGATCCTCGAAACGGCGAATGCTTCCGGCGGCTATCAGGCCCTGGTGTTCAGGTCGCCAGAAAACTCGGCCCGTCTATCCGCTCCGGAAGCTGGCGGAACACGGCCGAGTGCTTGTTCTTAGTGGCGTCCCCACGGGGATTCGAACCCCGGTTACCGCCGTGAAAGGGCGGTTTTGACGTATTTTGGCGTCTCCAGCAGTTTCCTACCTGCTTGATTTGCCTGAAAATATAGCTCCAGCGGTTTCCCACTGTTTCCGATAGTATTTCCGTACAGTTTCCGTACGGAGGTTACTACCGTGTCAGAGCAGATACACAAGCGCAACGTCCGCGAGGCGTTGGCCCCTCGCCGGGAACCCTACTGGGGTCCGCCGATGAAGCTGAAAGAGGGCGTTCTGTACATTGGCTATCGCGCCATCGACAAGGGCCGTGGCTCATGGATCGCCCGGACCCGTGACGCCGCCACAGGCAAGCAACGGTACAGCGCCCTGCGCGATGCCCACGACCATGAGGCCGCAACCGCCAAGGCCGTCGAATGGATGAAGGCGCTGGACGCTGGCGTGGAACATACCGGCCCCTACACCGTTGAGTCGGCCTGCAAGGAATACGTGGAGGACCGCCGCCGCGAGAAAGGAGATGGTCCTGCGGCGAACGCAGACTGGTGCTTCCAGCGTTCCATCTATGACACCGACCTTGCCCGCATTGAGTGCGACAAGCTGCGCACGCCCGCGATCAAGAAATGGCGCGACGCCCTGACGACCACGGACGACCAAGGCCGCAAGATGGGCAAGTCCAGCGCCAACCGGACCATGACCGTGCTGCGGGCCGCACTGAACCTTGCGGTTCGCAACCGCCGCATCTCCGCTGCCCGCACGCAGGAATGGGCGGAGGTGAAGCAGTACAAGAAGGCCGATGGTCGCCGCGAGATATTTCTGGATCTGGCGCAGCGCCGCGCCCTGATCGAAGCCGCCCAGGGCTCGGTGGGCGACCTGATTCAAGGCGCGCTGTTGACCGGGGCACGCCCCGGGGAACTCGTTGCCGCCAAGCGCGGCGACTTCGACGCCCGGACCAAGACGATCAAGTTGTCCGGCAAAACTGGCGCGCGGCATGTGCCGCTGATTGGTATGGCCCTCGCCCTATTTGAACGTCTCGCCAAGTCCAAGCTGCCGGCGGCGCGTCTGTTCCTGCGGGACGACGGCGAGCCGTGGACGAAGATGGCATGGTCCCGCGCGATCCGAACCGCCGTGGACGCGGCCGTGGTCAAAGACGACAAGGGCGAGCCGGTGCTGGACGAGGACGGCGAGCCGGTAAAACTACCTGCGGGCGTGTGCCTCTACGTGGCGCGCCACACCTACATTTCGCAGGCGATCCTTGACGGCCTGAATCCGCTGGACGTGAGCAAACTTACCGGCACGTCGTTACAGATGATTAACGAGCACTACGGCCATCTTGTCCAAGCTGGCGTTCGTGAACGCATCGGCAAGGTGCAGATGCTATGAGCACGGACAAAGACAAGCGCCTGTCCTACTGGCTTGAACAGCGACGCCTCGCCAACGAGGCGCTGGGCACCGGGGCGTGGTGGAACGGTAAGACATGGAAGCCCGCTTCGGAGCGACCGCGCACACCAGAGGAAACCGTATCACGCCGCACCGCAGTTGATCGCCTATGCGAGATTAGCGAGGCCATCATGGGCTACACACCAGCCGTGACCGCCTATGTAGCATCGGACGATGATGCACCTGTGCAGATGACCGAAGCCGTAGCCGCAGGACAGACACGCGCCGCCCGCCGCTTCGCGCAGTCCGGCAACGCGATGGACAAGGACGACGAACGCAAGGAAGAAGCTACCTATGCATGGGACGTGCTGGTCGCCAAATTCGGAAAGGAGCGTCTACTACGCGGCCCCAATGACCTAGACCTGCAGGTGGAGTGCGTGGCCGAACTGGAACGCGCCCGATTCAAAAATGAGGAAGGCATGGACAAGGACTGGACCACCGAAGGCGTGAAGTCCCTGATCCGGCGCAGGCGCAAGAGACTGTAGACCCTCGCCGCCGGAAACTCCCGCATATTGTCCGTGACGACCCTACACATCGGAGTCGTCACGATGACCGCCAAGAAAATCCCCTCGCTACCGGCGTTGGACGCGCACCAGCGTTACGCCGTCCACGAAGCCATCGTCTACCTGCGGACCAGTCGCAAATCCTTTTATGCGGCACTTGCCCGCGGCGAGATCAACACGACCACGCAGGGCCGCCGCCGGTACGTTCACGGCAGTGAAATCATCCGCCTGTCGCGGGCTTAACACCATGAACACCATCGTTCGTCTCGTCGTCCTGGCGAACGTGGCCGTGGCCACGCTCACGCCCGAGCAGATGCGCAGGCAGTTCCGCGACGCCATCGCCACAGCTATCCATCGCGCCCGCGCTGCGGGCCGCATTGAGCTGGCCATCGCCGAGGAATTGCTGCGCGCCGTGCCGCCGTCGGAGTCCCGCAGTTGATCGCCGGGACCACGCGCCGCGCACCGTGCCCGAAATGCGACCGTGGCCCGCGCGATACGGCCTTGTCCGTCACGGTGGACGAGCGCGGCGAAGTCATGTTCTGCCATCGCTGCGGCTACACCGAGGCACGCAACGACCGGCAGTTCCTCACCGACCGCGACCGCAGCGCCGTCTCCATGTTCCATGAGCGCCGCGAACCCGCGTTGCAGAAGGGCTTGTCGGACTACGGCATAAAGCTGTTTCACGACACGTTGCCGATCACTCCGGGCACCATCGCCGCCGACTACCTGCTGGCGCGCAAGCTGGCAATCCCGCCGAGTGATGCGGATCTGCGCTGGCATCCGAACCTACGGCACCCCATAGACGGATTTTCCGGGCCTGCGCTGGTGGCGCGTGTGAGCGACGCGCGCACTGGCGCTGCTCTGACGCTGCACCGGACATGGATCGAGCCGGACGGCACCAAGCGCGGCAGCATGCCCCGGATGCTATTGGGCGGCCATCGCAAGCAGGGCGGCGCGATCCGCCTCTGGCCCGATGAGTCCGTCACCACGGAGCTGGCCATCGCCGAAGGGATCGAGACGGCGCTTGCAGCCGCACATCTGGTAACGCCCGTCTGGTCGCTGGTGGACGCTGGCAACATGGCGCAGTTCCCGGTGTTGCCCGGCATCCGGGCCTTGATCGTCTACGCCGACAACGACAAGCCCGGCCTCACCGCCGCGCAGGCTTGCGCGAAACACTGGCGCGCTGCGGGCCGCAACGTCCGCGTCTTTGCGCCCGAGCAGCCGGACGCCGACATGGCGGACCTTGCGGCCTCCGGCGAGCTGCGCGCCACGGTGACAGCATGAGCGCCGTCCGTGAAGTTGCCGCCGACGAGACGCCCGAGCAGGCGTTTACGTTCACCGACTTCTACGCCTACAGCCCGGACCACAAGTTCCTGTGCATCCCGACCCGCGAGCTGTGGCCGGCATCGAGCGTGAACGCGCGCCTGCCCAAGATCGAGAAGATGCACCCGGCGGACTGGCTGGACCGGAACCGCGCCGTGGATCAGATGACATGGACGCCCGCCGAATCACTCATCATCCGCAACAGGCTGGTGAGCAACGGCGGCTGGATCAGGCATCCAAACGCCACCGTTTTCAATCAGTACCGCGCCCCGCAGGCCATGCATGGCGATCCGGCGCAGGCGCTGCGATGGGTGGAGCATGTGCATCGCGTCTATCCAAACGACGCCGAGCACATCATTCGGTGGCTTGCCCATCGCGTGCAGCATCCCGGCCAGAAGATCAATCACGCCATCGTGATGGGTGGCGCGCAGGGCATCGGCAAGGACACGCTGCTGGAACCTGTCAAGCACGCCGTCGGACCGTGGAACTTCAACGAGGTTTCCCCGGCGCAGTTGCTGGGCCGGTTCAACGGGTTCGTGAAGTCCGTCATCCTGCGCGTGAACGAGGCCCGCGACCTGGGCGACGTGGACCGCTTCGCCTTCTACGACCACACCAAGGTGTACACCGCCGCGCCGCCGGACGTGCTGCGTGTGGACGAGAAGAATATCCGGGAATACGCCGTGTTCAACGTGACGGGTCTCATCATCACCACGAACCACAAGTCCGACGGCCTCTTTCTCCCTGCGGATGACCGGCGGCATTTCGTGGCATGGACGGACGCCACCAAGGAGGACTTCCCGACCGCGTACTGGAACGGCATTTGGAACTGGTACAACACCGGCGGCATCGGTCATGTAGTCGCCTATCTCGCAGCGCTGGACCTGTCCGGCTTCTACCCCAAGGCACCACCACCCAAGACGCCGGCCTTTTGGGACATCGTGGATTCCAACCGCGCCCCCGAAGATGCACAGATGGCCGATGCCATCGAAGCCGCCGGCAACCCGGACGCCATCACGCTGCGCACCATCGCCGAACGCACGCTGGACGACGCCTTCCGCGAATGGCTGACAGACCGCCGCAGCGCCCGGCTGGTGCCCCACCGCATGGAACAGGCGGAATATGTGCCAGTCCGTAGCGACGCCAAGGACGGCCTCTGGAAGATCGCCGGCAAGCGCAGCGTGGTGTACGCCAAGGCCGAATTGCCGCTGGCATTTCGGATCGACGCTGCCCGGAAGCTGACTGGCAGCGACAGGTAGCCGGTAGGTGAGATCAGTGATGTAAGTGATTTTCCATTGCCATTCCCGCGCGCCCGTATTTCGTGAATCTGAAATTTCAGGAAAGAGGGAGTCTGTGGATAGAGATGGGAAATCACTGACTTCACCTACATCACTGATCGGATGTGGGTATCCCACCTGCGAGGAGACTGGAGACCCTCGCGCCGTACCTGCCCGGTGCAGCATGACCCCGAATTTTCGGCACTGACTTGCCACTTACTCTGTAGTTTTGCCCTGAACTGGCTGGTGTTACCACCTTCCTCAGGTGATGACAGCGGCGCGAAAACGCCTATAAACATGCGGAAACACGAGCGCGATAGTTCGGGTACGGAACCAGTACGGAATGATGGCCCGGATCGCCCGCTGCTGCCTTCCCGCCTGCGGCTGACCGCCAAGCAGGAAGCGTTTGCCGTCGCCGTCGCTGGTGGCGTACCGCACTGGCAGGCGTACATCGACACCTACGCCACCGCCCGCACCAGCCGCGCCACGGCGCGCGGTAATGCCAACAAGCTGGCTCACGACCCCAAGGTGGCCCGACGTATCCAAGATCTGCGAGACGCCTCTGCAAGCCACAGGATGCGCCCTGTATCAGCCCTCGTTGACGAGTTGCAGGAAACCGTCGATGCCGACCCCACGGAACTGGTGCGCGTGGAAATTGATGCATGCGCGGACTGCTGGCGCGACACCGACCACGGGCGCGATCCGAACCCGGACTGCGCCGCCTGCCACGGTAGCGGTATCGCCCGCGTCGCCTACGCCGACACCAGCCGCGTGTCCCCTGCTGCCCGCCGTCTCGTCCGCGGCGTGGAGGTATGGCCCGATGGCAAGTTGAAGCGCCTGCACCTGCACGACCAGACGCAATTGCGGATTGAGCTGCACCGGCTTCGCGGCCTGCATGTGGAACGCAGCGTGAATGTCCACCTGAACGCCACCAGCCCGGCCCTCAAGGACATGACGCATGAACAGGTGCTGGATATGCTCGAATCCATCCGCCCGACTGTAGACAGTGGACCGTCCATAGACGATGTGGGCGGGACCGTGGACAGCAAACGCCTGCCCCTCACCTTGGACATGCAGCCGTGAATGCCGCTGCCGCCATGTCCCTGGACGACATTGGGACAGCCGCCCACGACGCGATGCTGGACCGACCCGCGTTCGCGCTGCGGGCCGACAAGCTACTGGCCGCTGCCACGCGCGACGAACGCACCGTCCTGTTGGTGGAGACCGACCCCGCCCTGCGGGAATCCGCCTTGCAGTACCTCGCCGAACCCGAAGCCACGCGCGAGCGCGAGCGCCGGCTGCAATGGCTGCGCGCCGATGCCCGCCGCATCTCGGCCTTGTGCCACTACTACGCGGCCAGCGCCGCCGGGATCGCCGACTTCATCCATGAATGGGGCGTGACTGTTGACCCGCGCCTGATCGCCAAGGGCAAGCCGGCCCTCATGCCGTTCACCTTGTGGCCCAAGCAACGGGAGCTGGTGCTGTGGCTACTGGACCGCTGGCTGCGCGGTGAACCCGGCACCGTGGTGAAGTCCCGCGATGTGGGCGCGTCGTGGTTGGCGATGGCCGTCCTTGCCTCCCTGTGCATCTTCCGCCGCAACTTCGCTGCGGGCGTCGCCTCTGCCACCGAACCCAAGCTGGATCGCATCGGCGACCCGGACACGCTGTTCTACAAGCTGCGGGAGTTCGTGGGGCATCTGCCGCCGGAGTTCCGCGCCGGCTACACCGAGGATGCCAATAGCGCCTATCTGCGTCTGCGGTTCCCCGACACCGGAAGCAGCATCACCGGCGAGGCCGGAGACAAGGCGGGACGCGGCGCGCGCAAGGGCCTGTACATCGTAGACGAGTCCGCGCATTTCGAGCACCCGCGACTGATCGACGCGGCGCTGGCGGCCACCACCGAATGCCGCATTGATATCTCGTCGGTGAACGGTATCGGCAACAGCTTCTATGACCGCGCCCACAATGCCGATATCCCCCGCTTCGATATCACGTGGCGCGACGATCCACGCAAGGACACAGCGTGGTACGCCAAGCAGGTAGCGACCTTGGACCCCATCGTGGTGGCGCAGGAAATCGACTGCAACTTCGCTGCGGCCCGTGAGGGCGTGGTCATTCCGTCCGCATGGGTGCAGGCCACCATCGGGCTGCATGCTCGTCTTGGCGTCGTTGCAGCAGGCGCTCGTTATGCCGCGCTAGACCTTGGCGATCAGGGCGACCGCTCCGCCCTTGCAGTTCGCCACGGCAATGAAGTCCTGCATGTGGGAAGTTGGTCCGGTGCGGGCAGTGACCTACTGTTTTCCGTGGGCAAGGCATTCGCGCTCTGCGACGAGTGGGCTGTCACGGACATGCTGTATGACGCGGACGGCCTTGGCAGCGCCGCCCGTGGCGATGCGCGCGTGTTGAACGAGGCGCGCCGCGAACGCGACCAGCACCTCATCGTGGTGGAGGAATACCGGGGTTCTGGCACGCCTGTTGGTGCTGGCTCCATCGTGCCGCGCACGAACCGCCGCTGGTCGGACCTTGTGGCAAACCGCAAGGCGCAAGCGTGGTATTCCCTGCGGCTGCGCTTTCAGGAGTCGTGGAAGGCCAGTCGGGGCGAACCCTACGACGCGGCCAACATCATCAGCATCAGCCCGGACATACCCGAGCTGAACAAGCTTCTGGCCGAACTGTCGCAGCCGACCATGCGCGAGAACTCCGCCGGCAGGCTACTGGTGGACAAGGTGGGCGATGGCGAGCACAGCCCGAACCTTGCGGATTCCCTCTGCATGGTCATGGCTCCGCGCCCCAGCGTGTTCAAGATCACCGAAGCAGCCCTCGCGCGCCTGTCTCGCCTACCGACTCACGGGGAGGTGTATGGATACACCCCTTAACCGCATCGGTGGAACGCTCGACTGGCGCGACCTGGCCGACCCGCGCCGAGTGCACTTCGCCCGCATGACCCGCGAGCAGCAGGCCAAAGCAATCCACCGCATGGCTGACGAGGGCCACCACCACGACACCATTGCCCGCGCCACAGGCTTGAGTGCCGAGGCCGTGCGCCGCGTCTTGGGCGAACTGCACGCCGTTGCCGAGCGGGAAGCGGCGCGATGAGCCGTCGCAATTCTTCAGTCGCTGCTGCGAAAGGCGCTGCTCGCCGAAGTCGTGGCAACGGCGGCAATCCGCTGTGGCGGCCTGACCGCGACCGCGAGCAGCGCAAGCGTGAGGCCTGTGAGCAATCTGCATCTGTAGACCATAGACCGTCCACCAACGTGGGACCGTCCACCAATGAGGAAAAGACGCCATGAAAACCGCATCGAAGCCGTTGCCGCGCCTGACAAACGAAATGACCATCGGCCAGTTGTGCCAAGCCGGTTTTGACGTTCGCGTGCAGCACGCAATGGACAGCGCCGCGCTGCCGGCTGCCAGTACCGACAGACCCGAGTACACGGTTCATTTTCTGCGCGCCGAGAACACGCTGCTTATCGGCATCGCGGGCAAGGCAGGCACGGCCCGGCAGATTCCGCTGCCGGCGGGATTGATCGCTGTAGAACCCGAGGCCGAAGCCACGGACACGACAGCAGCCGAAGCCAAAGCTGCCTGCCGTCGTGCTGGTAAGGACCCGAACGACCCGGACCCGAACGTGAAGGACCGCGCGCTGTCCCGTGGACGGTCTACGTCTCGCCACGTCGCGACCGCGTTGAGAACTCACCTTCGTCCAGGCTGATCCTGAATCACCAAACATCGCACGTGCTCTCCGGTTCGTGCGGTCAGGTATCCGGGCCGTGCCCAACACCACGGTCCGGATGCCGCCTTCCAAATCCGGAGCCTGCACTTTTTTCCCGGAGAACGACATGACCAATGAGCAAACCCTTCGCGTTAAATTTCACGATTGCCTGCACCTGCGTGCGGACGGGCCGGCAGCCTTGATTACTGCCGTCGATGCCGCCGTAGATGCCGATGCTGTCTACTACATCAATGATCGTGGCGAACATCTGTTTTTGTTCGGGCTGGGCGACGGCTGGCCGGATCGTCCGGCAAACCTTGGCAGTGATGCCTACTGCGGCGTTGGCGTTTCGCACGGAAGCGATGCCGCGAGCATCGGATTCACCAGAGGCAGATTCTCCGCACCACTGGAAGTTGAATGGGCCGCGTCTTGGCCGAGAGGAAATCCGCTGCTGCGCAGCGTTGGCGCTTTGCCTGTGCTGCACCGGGCCGAGGCCGAGCTGCTGGTCGCGAAGTTGGCTCCGATGATTGACCAGCACCAACCGGCACCGGCACCCGCACCACCACCGGAACCGAAGTTGCCATCGCTGGCCGAATTGCTCGCGGCGGGCGAGAAATTCACCTATGGCCACGAGCGGGCACGCGCTGCGGCAGAAAGGGCTGGCTGGGTCGCCGTTCCCGTTGATGGCGCTGGCCGCGTACCTTCGGGGAGGCCCGACCAGTGGGGCAGAGTGCAGTTCCAAGCTGCCGACTATGGTCTGCCACTGGGCCTTGCGTTGAATGCTGGCTTGATCGCCGCGTCCTTCGCGTCGGGCAATCCTGACAATGTCGCATTGGCCGAGGCTGCCTTGATCGAGTCCGTGGCCAGTAGCGACGGCACGCGCCCGTTGCTGGCCATCGCGTCGGACGGGACGCGCGTCCTGCTGCTGCGCCAGAACGGCGACGAGCGCCTGCGGAAGCACGACGAGCCGAATCCCCGGTTCGGGTATCCCGACGAGTTGGTCCTGTCCATCGACCGTGCCGGCGAACCGCGCGAACAGGTCGGCGGCCCGGTTCACGCCGACGACGTGCGAGTGACCTTCCGACAGGGCGGCACGATGATCGTCCACGACTACAGCTGGCCTGATCGCTCGCCGCTGGACTTCAAGAAGGCGAGCTTGCCGGTTCTCGAATCATGGCGCGTCGGTCATGTTCGCATCGCCATCGAGAAGGCCTTGGCGGCAAAGACGTTGCAGCAGGAAGTGGTGGACGACGTGCCGTCCGTGAAGCCCAAGGCCAGGTCGCGGGCAGCGTAGACGGGACCGTCTCGGAGACCGTCCATGTCTCGCACGTCTAACCGGCCATGCGATGGATGCTGCTACTTCGCCAGATGCGCCAGCACTGCGGAGAGTTGCGCCGCGTGGAGACTGTGGACCGTCACCGGCGGGGAGAGGTGGCGGAAGTTGGCGAGGGTTCCGTCATCGCCGCCGGCTGGCAGCGAAGCGAGCCGAGAACTGCGCGCACTTTCCAAGGCTGTCCGACGGGAGACCCGGCGGCAGGGGCAGGTGCCTTGAACTATTGAAGGCGTCGCTTAGTGGCTGAGTTCAGGGGCCGCCCGTGGCCGAGCAGTTTATGCCTCACGGACCGCTGCAACGATTGTTAGCAGTCAGTTGCAACGCGTCTGAACCGTATTTCCGACCTGCGTTGAAGAGCAGCGGACGGTCTTCGGTGAAGATTGTTGAAGCGTCGCCCACGCGGCAATCAATGCGGAGTCTTCGCTTGCCTGAGCTTGTTGCTGCTGAGCTCTCGTTGTCTGAACTTGGAGAGCAAACTGGAGATCTTTCTCCAAATTGGGCTGCGCCGGATCTCTAGCAACAGAAATTGTGTAGTTACCAGTCGTGCCGCCGCATAGGCGAATGGTTTCGAGTGCAGCGGTTACACCGCTTACCCATCTGGCCTCGAAGCCCCCTACTATGTAACAGCCGTCTGGCGCACGGAATTGAGCAAGGCTCGCAGCGTTGTAGTACACGGTAACCGGAGCGATGCCATGCGCTGTGCCTGTTCCAGCTTCTGTAATGTATGCGCCGTCTGGCTGCGAGTAGATCGTCAAGTTGGCCTGCGTTGCACAGGCGGAAAGTGCCATTGCCGCCAGTGTCGCGCAAAATTGGCGCATGCGTATCCTCTACAATTCGTTGTTAATTTGAAACGTTGATCTCGCCTCTTTAGGCGAGAGCCCAATAAAGTAATAGTAACCAGATTGAGGAAAGAGCTTCGTCGTTTCCCCTTCTAGAACCTCAAGTATCACATGACGATACGGAGAGAATGGAGATGCCTCTCCTTCGTTTACGACGGGCCCAGACTTAAAGTATTTGGTCGCGTACTTCGGAAGTAGGCCTTCCGCAACATCAACGCGCACGTCGTGCCCCGGGCTTGTGTGAATGCCGACGCCATCCCGGACAAAGTAAAGAATGGCCACGCAAACACTCCTGACGCCTAACTAGTATTTGGACTCGCCGCGATATTCCGTATGGCAACATTCCGGTCGCATTGCGCATTTGAAAGGCCTAACGACCAGCGGGCAGAGTGCCAACGGGACATTCTGAGATCAAGCCCGAGGAACTGTCCGCACCGGCGAAGGACCGCAGGGAGATCAAGCACGGCATGGAACCGCTTGCTGTAGACGCCCATGGCATCCGTGATGAGCGCATCAAGCTGGGCGGCCCTGCCGTCATGCCGGACGCCCGATAACTGGCTGTTGATCGTTCTAGCCAGCGTGTGCGGAAGCCGCTGGAAAGTTCCGTACCGTTTCCGTACAGACCCCTTAACCGCTTCCAGATTCTCCTTAACTGCTTGATTTTATTGGCGTCCCCACGGGGATTCGAACCCCGGTTACCGCCGTGAAAGGGCGATGTCCTAGGCCTCTAGACGATGGGGACGTTCTGGAGGGGGCGGCATTCTAATCGGAACCGCCCCGGGTGCCTACCGGTACAGGCAAATGTCCGGGAGAGGCTCTATTGAGCCTGGACGGAGGCCTCGTTCCGGTTGGCCGGGCCTGTGCCGCGGGTGGACTGGGACGGGGCGATCTTGGTCTCCAGCGGCTCCCGGCCCGTTTTGGCCACGATCAGCTCGCGCAGCACCTGCATGGTTTCGTTGCTGGGCGCCCGCTCAGGCTCCAGGAAGCCGCGCTCCGCGCGCCCCGCGGCGTGGTCGATGGCGCGCAGTCCGCGCCGGTCCGCGGCCTCGAGGTCTGCGCCCTGCTTCGCCAGCTCCCTGACTGTATCCACCCAGGCGTGCGCGGCCGCGGCCATCAGTGCCGTGCCGCCGGTTCGCGGCGCGGCCTCGTTCACATTGGCGCCGGCGGCTACCAGCAACTGCACGCATTCGGCGGCCTGTGCGTCGGTCTTGTAGCGGCCACGGGTGGGATTGGCGCCATGGCCCTGCCCGGCCGCCACCATCAGCGGCGTAGTGCCGTCCTCGGTGGGGAGCGAGACATTGGCCTTGTACTGCAGCAGCAGCTTCACGGCTTCGACGTCACCGCCCTTGGCAGCGCGCACCAGCGGCGTTGCGCCGGTGGACAGCACCTGGTCACCGCCACGGTCGAAGATGTAATTGCGGTACGGCGGACGCAGCTTCAGCTGGATGTCGGGGTTGGCGCCCTTTGCCAGCAGCTCGCCGGCCACCTGCAGCGCAGTGGTGAAATCCTCGCTGGGCAGGTCGGGCCGGCCGCCCTTGGGCAGCGTGTGCATGTCGATGGCCACGTACAGCGGTGTCTGTCCGTACAGATCCCAGCGGTCCACGTCGGCGCCGGCCTTGATCAGGAACGAGGCGTAGTCGAAGTGCAGATTCATCATCGCCACGACCAGCGGCGTGGTCTGGTCGGGGTCCGCACGATTGATGTCTGCCCCGCCCTTCAGCAGCGCGCGGGCGCACTCAACGCAGCCCTCGCGCGCCGTGTACAGCAGCGGCGTGAAGCCGCCACGGTTCATGCCCTTGGGCCGCGGCTCGGAGGTAACGCGGCGCTGCCATTCGCGGATGGCACCGCGGGCATTCGCATCGGCGCCGGCCTTAAGCAACACCTGGATCATCTCCACCTGGCCCTGCGCGGCCGCCCACATCAGTGCGCTCTGGCCGCCCCACTTTTCCTTCGCATTCACGTCGGCGCCAGCCTTCAGCAGCAGCTTCGCTGCATCGACCTTGCCGGCGCGCGCCACCACCATCAGTGCCGTCTGGCCCTCGGGATTCGCGGACTCTGCATCGGCGCCGCCCTTGAGCAGCAGGCGAATGGCTTCGGCGTTACCCGTGGTAGCCGCCTCGGCCAGCGGCATGGCGCCGAATTCATTGCGTGCGTTCGGATCGGCTTTGGCCTTAAGCAATGCCGTGATCAGCCGCGCGTCGGCGAAATGCGCTGCGTAATGCAGCGGCGTGGTTCCATCCGGCTCGTGTGCCTTGGCATCGGCACCCTCGGAAAGCGCATACAGCGCGGTCTCCGGGTCCTGCGCCTTCAGCGCCTCGAACAGCTGTGCGTTCAGTGCGGCCGGGCTTGCCGTCTCCGCCAATGCGGGCGTGGACAATGCCAGAGCCAGCAGTGCCGGCCAGATCAGTCTGCGCATGGAAGGATCAGACTTCGGCAAAAGTGCCGGTGCTGTCGCCGACCTTTTCAATCGGCACACCGGCGCGGTCGAGCAGTGTCAGCAGCAGGTTGGCATGCGGGGTGTTCTGCGGATACTTCAGATGCTGGCCGCCCTTGATCTTCCCGTAGCCGCGCCCGAACACCGCCGAAGGCAGCGGGTCGTTGTTGTGCCGGTCGCTGTTCGACATGTTGCTGCCGAACAGGATGATGGAGTGATCCAGCAGCGAGCCATCGCCATCCGGCGTTGCGGCCAGGCGGTCCAGGAATCCGGTGAACATCTTCGTGTGGAAGTTCTGCACCTTGACCAGCTTCTCGATCTTGGCCGGGTTCTCCTGGTGATGCGACAGCGGATGGAAGGCGTCGGAGATGCCCAGGTTATTGTAGGTGCGCATGCTCACTTCGCGCGCCATCATGAACGAGGCCACGCGGGTGAGATTCGCCTGGTAGGCCAGCGCGATCATGTCGAACTGCAGCTTCAGGTGTTCCTCGAACGAGGCGGGAATGCCCACGGGTGCATCGGGCAGCGTCACGCCACCCATCCCCTCGTTCTTGATCTTCTGGATGCGTCGCTCGATCTCGCGCACCGAATCCAGGTAATCCGCCACTGCGGCCTGGTCGGCGGCGCCGAGTCGCTTCTGCAACTGCTTCGCATCCAGTTCCACGGCATCCAGGATGCTGCTGGTTTCGGCGGTGATGGCCACGCGTTCATCGGCGGTATCGCCCTGCCCGAACAGCCGGTAAAACACCTTGCGCGGATTGAACTCCATCGGCAGCGGCTGCGTGGGCGAACGGAACGCCACGGTGTGGCCGTAGCTGCAGCCGTAGGCCGGATCACAAACCGCCCCGCCCTCGGTGGAAAGTTCCAATGAGGGAAACGCTGTATCGGCGCCCAGCACCTTCGCGGCCATCTGATCGACCGTGGTGGCCGCCTTCGGATCGTGACTGATGGCAGGCGATACGCAGCCCAGCCAGGTGCCGGCGATGATGGCGTGCGGTGTGTTGCTCTCGCCGCCGCGGTTACGCAGGCCACTGACGATGGTCATCGACTTGCGATGCTTGGCGGCCGGCTCCAGGATCTTGGTGAGCTCGAATTCTGCGCCCGTCGCCGTGGGCGACCAGTGCTGCATGACAGCCCCATGCGGGAAGTAGACGAAGCCCATGCGCGGCTTCGGCGACGCTGCGGTAGCGCCCAGGGCCGTCGCCGCCGGAATCATGGCATCCAGCAGCGGCAGCGCTACTGACACGCCCACACCGCGCAATACAGTGCGCCGGTCCAGATGCTTCTTGGTGATGAACATGGGCATGTCCTCTAGTTGATCACTGCGGCCTGGCGCATTTCCGGCGCCTTGGCCTCTGCGGGAATCTGCTTCATCCGGAACGGCGCGCTCTTGACGATCAGCGTCACCAGCGTCGCGAAATGATTGTCGTCGGTGGCGGCTTGTTTCACGATGCCGCGGATGGTGGGCATGTCCTGCCACTCCATCGGCCGGCCGCAGGCGTAGATCATCAGCTTGGTGGTCAGCGTCTGCACGAACTGGTCCGGGTTCTTCATCAGCGCATTGCGCAGGTCCACCGGGCCATTGACCTTGGTGCCATCGGGCATCACGCCCGAGGGATCGATGCGCGTCTCGGCCAGACGGTCCTTCTCGCGCCAGCGGCCCACGCCGTCGAAGTTCTCCAGCGCCAGGCCCATGGGATCGAGCACGCCGTGACAGGCAAAGCAGCTCTTGTTGGTGCGATGCACAGCCATCTGCTCGCGCATCGACAGCACCTTGGCGCCGGCCGGCGGATCCTTCAGTGACTCCACATTCGGTGGCGGCGGCGTGGGCGGCGTACCAGTGATGTTGTCCAGGATCCAGGCGCCGCGCAGCACCGGCGCCGTGCGGTTCGGATACGAGGACACCATCAGCACGCCGGCCTTGCCCAGCAGCCCGTAGCGGTTCGGGTCTGTCAGCTGCACCCGGCGGAAGGCGGAGCCCTTCACATCACGGACGCCGTAGTGCACGGCCAGCCGCTCGTTCAGGAAGGTGTAGTCCGCGTTCATCAATTCCAGCACATTGCGGTTGCCGCGGAATACGGCATCGACGAACTGACAGATCTCCTCGCGGAAGTCCTCGCGCAGGTCACCTTCCAGGTCGCGATGGTTGGCGGCGTAGGGGAAAATATCCGGATTCGGTTCGATATCGGCCAGCTTCGAGAGACCCAGCCACTGGAAGGCGAAATCCCGCGCCAGCGACTGCGCACGCGGATCGGCGAGCATGCGGCGCACCTGCTTCTCGAGCACGGTGTCATCGCTCAACTTGCCGGAAGCGGCCACTTCCAGCAGTTCGTCGTCGGGCAGGCTGCTCCACAGGAAGAACGACAGCCGCGAGGCCAGCTGCAGATCGTCCAGCTCGAACACTTCACCCGGCTTCTTGCCTGCGGGAGCTGTCTCGGGGCGGTACAGGAAGTCGGGACTGGCCAGCACCCTTGTAACGACTCCGCGAATGCCCTCGTCGAAGCTCCTGCCCTGCCGCGAAGCCGTGTAGGCCTGCATCAGGTTGGCCACCTCACCCTCACGCAACGGGCGACGGAAGGCACGACGTGCGAGAGTGGAAGTGATCTGCTCGGCGCAGGCCTTCTCTTCCGCCGGCGTCTTCGGATAGCAGCTGAAGATGCGCTTGCGCGAGCCGCTGTCGCTGACTCCATCGGTCTTGAACGGACCGCGGATCTCGAAGTTCGTGACCTTCAGCACGCGGTCCTCGCCGCCCCCCGGCACCAGCAGTGCCAACCGGGAATCCGACTCGGCATAGCTGCGCGCGCGGAAGGTGACCACCACGCGATGCTGGCCAGCCTTGGCCTGGAAGCGGATGTTCTTCAGCCGCTGGTTGATGGCATCCACGGGCGCATCGCCCTTCTGGTCGATGGCCTTCTGGTCCGCATCACCACCGATTACCACTTCGTAGATCTTCACGCCGTCGACCATGGCCACCAGCGTGTTCTCGAACTCCATGCCCTCCACCCACAGCGCGCGCGCCATGTTGTTGATGTTCAGTTCGTAATCGCCGTCGGCTGGAAAAATGTGGTCGACTGCAAAGCCGCCACGCGTGCCCAGCGGCAATCCCTCCACATGCGTGTGCTGCGGGCCACCGAAGGGATTGCTGTAGGGCGTGCCCACCGGCCGCGAGGAGGGATTGCCCACGGCCTGCACGGCCACCGAACGTGCCGCGGCCAGGTACTGGTCCAGGAAAGTGGGCGATACCTGCAGCACCTTGGCCGTGTTGTCGAAGCCATCCGACAGATCATCCTGCGGCAGCAGCGAAGTGGGATCGAACTCCAGGTCGAACAGGTAACGCACGGCGTTGGTGTATTCACGCCGGTTCAGCCGATGCAGCGGCACGTAGCCCGCCTCCACCTCGCCGGCCGCGGCCGTGTCGATGGCGCCTTCGAGCCAGTGCACGAAACCGTCGAGCTGTTCAGTGGAGGGACGCTTCTCGCCCGGCGGCGGCATCAGCCGACCGCGCAGGCGGCGCACGACTTTTTCCCAGGTTTCGGCCTCCGCGGGGATGGCAGCCGGCGTGTGTTCGAGCGTGTCCAGTGCCAGCTTGCCGGCCCAGTCCGTGGTGTTATGGCAGCTCACACAGTATTCATCGACCATCGCCCAATGGTCCGACGGTTGCGCTGCACCAGCCGCCAGCGCTGCCGGCGCCGCCAGGAATGCCACCCAGCCTGCCAGGTCCCGGATCGAACCACGCACTGTCGTCATCGCAATCCTCTGTCCCGCCCCAGGGCTCTGCGGCCCCGGGGCAATTCTATCGGTTATCGGCCTGCCAGATGATCGGTTAGAGTCCCCGACCATGAAATCATTCCTCAACCGCCGCCGTTTTATCGCTTCGCTATCCGGGGCCGCCCTGGCTGGCACTGCCATGGGTCGCGGCACGGCCCTGGCCGCCCTCCGTCAGACCCCTTCGAGTGCGGGCAAGCTGGACGCCGAGAAGCTGGGTGAAGGATTGCTGCTGGTGCGCGGTGCCGGCGCGAACGTGCTGGTGCTGCGCGATCCCTCTGGACTGGTGTTCATCGACGGTGGCCTGAAGGCGCATGGCAAATCACTGCTGTCACTGGCGCAGAAGGAACTGGGCGCAAAGAAGGCGCACACGCTGATCAATACCCACTGGCATCCGGAGCACACGGGGCTCAACGAACTGCTGGGCAAACAGGGCGCGAAGATCATCGCGCATGTGAACACCAAGCTCTGGCTGTCCACCACGGTGCGCTATGAGCCGGACGACGCCCCCATCGGACCGCTGCCGGCGGAGGGCCGCCCCAATCTCACGACCTATGCCACGGACGAACTGCAGGCCGGCGAGGAAACCCTGCGCTATGGCTACCTCCTGCAGGCGCACACCGATGGCGACCTGTACGTGAAGCTGGTGAAGGCCAATGTCCTGGTCACCGGCGGTGTCGTGGCCGGCAATGGCTGGCCCACGGCGGACTGGGTCACGGGTGGCTGGATCAATGGCACCGTGGCCGGTTACCGATCGCTGATCGCACTGTGCGACGACAAGACGCGCGTGGTCACGGCCAATGGCAGCAAGCTGTACTCGAAAGCGGACCTGCAGTCCGAACTGGACATCCTGGCCAAGCTCTCGGACCAGCTGGGCAAGATGATGCGGGCCGGCTACGGCCCCGTCGACATGCTGGCCGCGAATCCGGCCAAGGACTACGTGGCGAAGCTGGGCGACCCCACCGAGTTCCTGACTGAATCATTCAAGAGCCTGTGGCCGAGACTGGCGCCCGACGCCTGACGGCTGATTCAAAAAATTTGGGGAGTGCCATGAACAAGCGATCCATAGCCGCTAGCGTGATTCTTGGCTTGCTTTGCAGTGATGCCCTTCTTGCACAGTCCTCCACGGCAACACCGCCCGCGGCCGCACCGCCCCGCGTACTGCGCCCCCCTCTGCTGTTCCGCGAAGAATGGAAGCAGACAGCCAAGGGCGGCGAACATCCGGTCGCTGCCGATTCCGTGAGCAACAGCGATCTGGAATTGAATCTGCATGTCCCCAGCGGCGAGATCCTGCTCACCGGCGCCGCCGGCGATGAGAACAATCCCATCCATCTGTGGATGGGCATGTGCACCACGCCCTGCGCCGCCACGCTGCGCAGCAAGACGCGGCTGGCGGATCTCAGTGGCCTGGCGCGCATCCGCTGGAATACCAAGATGTCCGGCTTTCATCAGGTCCGCCCCATCGTGAAACTGGTGGACGGCACCTGGCTGGTGGGCGATCAGGCAGCTGGGGGAACGCGCGACTGGCTGGTGAGCGAGATTGCATTCGCCGACCTGCGCTGGATGAAGATCGACATCGCCCGCGTGGTTACGACCGGGGGATTGCTCGACAAGGTCGATCTCACAAAAGTGGAGGAAATCGGCTTCGCCGACCTCATGCCCGGCAGCGGGCACGGCCCCGGCGGCTGGTCTGACGTGGCCCAGATCGAGGTCTATGCCAGATCGACGGCAAAGTAGGAATTGCTGGAGCCAGAAGGGATCGAACCGACCTCTTGCATGCCATGCAGTTCAGGCCTCCGACTCCGCTCAACAAATCTTGCGCACCCACTTCGCAGACCGCCCCTTGCCCGTCGAAGCGATCAATCCCTCGCGGCTCATCTCGCGCAACACGTTCCTGACCGTCTCGCGAGATACGCCCGGGCAATCCGCCTCGACTTCCGAGATCGAGAATGATGCCTGTTTGGCGAGCACGGTTTCGCGCACCTGCCCAGACTTCGAGCCCCTGCCCTGGCGCACTTCACCGACGCGCTCCTCGAACTCGCGGTACGCGCGCAGCAGCACGCCCCAGAAGTAGTTCAGCCACGGGTTCGGATCGTGCTGGCCTTCGTGCCAGCCCTGCGAACTGGTCTCCAGCGTCTCGTAGTAGCCTTCCTTCGTTTCCTCGTACACGCGCTCGATGCTGATGTAACGACCGACTTCGTAGTTGAAGTGGTACAGCAGCATCAGCGTAAGCAATCGCGACATGCGGCCGTTGCCATCCGCGAACGGATGGATGCATAGGAAGTCCAGGATCGCCAGCGGCACGACGATCAGAGAATCCAGATCGTGCTTCTGCGTGGCTGCGGCGTAGTTGGCGCTCAGCTGATCCACGGCCATCGGCGTGAGATGCGCGGCGACGGGCCTGAACCGCACGCGCGAAGTGCCATCGGGCCGGTGCTCGACGATATCGTTGTCGGTGGGTTTCCACCGGCCACCGGGGTTCGGCATGTACCGGTAAAGCATGCCGTGCACTTGCAGGAGCACGTTGGGGGTGAACGCCATGCCGCGCCCCGACTCGGGGATCAGCGCCAGGGCGTCGCGGTACCCGGCCACTTCCTGCTCCGAACGGTTGCGGGGCTGGGCTTGGTGGACGACGAGGCGCCTGATGCGGTCCGCAGGTACGTTGACCCCTTCCAGGCGGTTCGAGGACTCGCTGGATTCGATCCTTGCGACTTCCAGCAGCCCGGCGAGAACTTCTGGGGCCTGCCGGTAGAACAGCTCCTGCTTGCCTCTGTATTCGCCGATGGCGCGCAGCGTGGCCGCCTGCTCGGAGTTGAAACGGAGCCGGGCGAGGTAGTCGTCGGTGAGCGAGTGCACTGGCAGGCCTTGGGACGGCGGGAAATGGGGTAATGAGTCTCGTATTTAGGGTATTATTATCCTTAATACCCTATTTACTGACAGCGCAGCTGCCAACCAATCCCGGAATGCTTCAGGCAGGCCCTCGGCCGGCGCGCGACTGACCGACGCGCCCACCGCTTCGGCGCTCGCCGCCCCAGGCTTCAAGCCCCGAATGCTCTCGGTGGTGGACATGTCGAGGAAGCCACCGCTGCTCGACTTCAACGCCTTCGTGCTGTTCGCCGCATTGGGTTTGCTCGCGCCGCACCTGGTTCGAGCACCGCACGAGGGCCAGAACCTTCCACTTCCGAAATGCTTGAAGAGATTGGTGGAGCTAGACGGGATCGAACCGTCGACCTCTTGCATGCCATGCAAGCGCTCTCCCAGCTGAGCTATAGCCCCACTTGCGGGAGGGCCGCGAAGTTACGCGCCGCCCCCCGGACTGTCAAGGAAATGGCCTGCGGCGTACCATGCCCCGGCCGCGCAGAGGGCGTAGCCGCCAAACTCAAGGGAATCAACATGAAAAAGTCTCACCTGCTGTCCGGCATCCGGGCAGCCACCGTAATGCTGGGGGCCATCGCCCTGGGTGCACTGGCGGCAGATGCCACCAACATCACCGGCACCTGGACCACCTCCTTCGACAGCCAGGTAGGCGTCCAGAACTACACGTACACCTTCAAGGTCGAGGGCGACAAGCTCACCGGCCACGCCAAGTCCGGCGCCGGCGATGTGGAGATCACCGAGGGCAAGGTCGACAAAGACACCGTGCACTTCGTGGAAAACCTGAACTACCAGGGCATGGACCTGCGCATCGCCTACGAAGGCAAGATCGTCTCGGCCGACGAGATCAAGTTCAAGCGTGATGTGGGCGGCCAGGGCGGTGAGGAATTCACCGCCAAGCGGCAGAAGTAACCAAGGGCTTCGGGCCTCAGGCCAGCGCGCGTTCCAGTCGCTGGAGCACGCGCTCCCGGCCCAGCACGGCCAGGGTGGCGTCGATCGGCGGCGAGACGGTGCTGCCGGTCACGGCCACGCGCAGCGGCTGCGCCACCTTGCCCAGGCCCAGTGACCGGGCCTCGGCAAAGGACTGCAGCACGGCATGCAATGCCGGCGCCGTCCACTCCCCCGCCGCGACAAACACGCTCCGCAACTCACCCAGCAGCGCCTTCGCATCTGCCGTGAGGTGCTTGGCCACAGCCTTTTCATCCATCACCGGCTCGCCGAAAAAGAACAGGCCGGAAGATGCCATCTCCTTCATGGTCTTCGCGCGCTCACGCAGCGCCTCGACCACGCCACCGCACAGCGCGTCATCGTCGCTGGTCACGCCCAGCATGGCCAGCTGCTCGCGCAGCGCTGCCACCAGGGTTTCACGCGGCGCCTTGATGATGTGCTGCTGGTTCAGCCACAGCAGCTTGTCCGGGTTGAAGGCCGAGGCGGCCTTGTTCACGTCGGCGATGTCGAAAGCCGCGATCATCTCCTCGCGCGTGAAGAATTCCTGGTCGCCATGCGACCAGCCCAGTCGCACCAGGTAGTTCAGCAGCGCATCGGGCAGGTAGCCATCCTTCTGGTACTCCAGCACGCTGACCGCGCCATGGCGCTTGGAGAGCTTGGCGCCGTCGGCGCCCAGGATCATCGGCACATGCGCATAAGCCGGCGGCGTCGCACCCAGTGCCTTGAGCATGTTGATCTGCCGCGGCGTGTTGTTCAGGTGGTCATCGCCGCGGATCACATGGGTGACACCCATGTCGTAGTCGTCCACCACCACGCAGAAGTTATAGGTGGGATTGCCATCCGAGCGCTGGATGATCAGATCGTCCAGCTCGGCGTTCTGGAACACGGTGCGGCCATGCACCAGGTCATCCACCACCACTTCGCCCTGCTGCGGATTGCGGAAGCGGATGACTGGCGTGACGCCGGCGGGCGGCGTGGCCGTACTGTCGCGCCAGCGGCCGTCGTAGCGCGGCTTCTCCTTGCGCGCCAACTGCGCTTCGCGCATGGCGTCCAGTTCTTCCTTGGAGCAATAGCAGCGGTAGGCCAGGCCCTTCCCGAGCATGTCGGCCAGCACCGCTCGGTACCGCTCGTAACGCTGGGTCTGGAAGAACGGACCCTCGTCTTCGTTCAGGCCCAGCCAGCGCATGCCCTCCAGGATGACGCGCACGGCCTCATCAGTGGAACGCTCGCGGTCGGTATCCTCCACGCGCAGGATGAACCGGCCGCCGTGCCGGCGGGCCTGCAGCCAGGAAAACAGGGCCGTCCGGACGCCTCCGATATGGAGCATGCCGGTCGGGCTGGGAGCAAAACGGGTCACGACTGTCATAGGGGCGCGAATGGTAACGCAGCGGCCCCGGCACCGCCCCTTTGACTGGATTTTGCAGGTCGCCGTCCGTACACTTGCCGCCCTCTCGGGACGGGCCTTTCTATGCCCGAACGGCGGGCGGTTAGCTCAGCGGTAGAGCACTGCTTTCACACGGCAGGGGTCACAGGTTCAAATCCTGTACCGCCCACCATCAAATCAAGGACTTACGCACCTTTCGGAACGTCCGTACGGACGCCGTACGGACTTAAAGTCGTTCGCGACACCGTACGGACGTACGGCATCACGCCGGGCTTCATCACCACGAATTGCACGATGCACGCGGCGCAGGGGAATGACCCCCTGCTACTCCCGCTACTCTGCTACTCCCCGGGCGCGACTTCGGCTTGCTGGAGACAGGTTTCCCGCCTGACAACTTTGGAAAGTGCGCGCACCTCCCTACGCGCTTCGCTGCCAGCTGGCGGCGATGACGGGACGCGAGCCAGCTTCTGCCACCGCGACCCGCCAATGACGATCCACAATCTCCAAGCCGAGCAGGTCTCGCCGGTGCGAGCGCACCGGGAGTGGTACAGGCAGTCGGTGCAGGGCGTGGTAGACAGGCGGCTCATGTAGGCGGTCCCGTCTACGCCACTGCCCGCGACTTGGCCTTGGGCTTCACAGCGGGCACGTCGGCCGCTTCCTGCAATGCCCTTGCCGCCAGTGCCTTCTCGATGCCGGCGCGCACGTGGCCAAGCCTCCACCCTTCCAGCGTGGGCAGGTTCTGGCGTTTGAGGCTCAACGGCGAACCGTCCGGCCAGCTGTAGTCGTGGACGATCATCGTGCCGGCCTGTCGGAAGGTCAGGCGCACGTCGTCAGGATGGCCGGAGCCGCCGGCCTGCTGGAGCTGTTCGCCATTGCGGTCTATGAGCAGCGACAGCGCATCCGGAAACGCGAACCTCGCGTTCGTTTCTCCCGGCTGCCTGAGCCTTTCGCCGTCGCGCTGGTTCAGCAGCAGGACGCGCTGCCCGCCCTTCGCGATGGCCAGCAGCGGGCGCACGGTGGCGCTACTGGAGACGGCTTCCAGCAGCGCGGTCTCAGCCAATGCGATGTTCTGGGCGCTGTCCGACTCGATGGTCAGTGCGATCAGGCCACCGGCCAGCGCAATGCCCAGTGGCAGGCCGTAGTCAGTGGATTGGAATTGCGACCTACCCCACTGATCGAGTCGCATCGTCGGCACGCGGCCATCGACCTCGACGGGCACCGAAGGCCAGCCACCGGCGAGTGCGGCAGCGCGTGCCCGCTCGTGGCCGAAGTGGAATCTTTCGCCCTGTGCCAGCAACTCCGCCAACGTGGGCGGCTTCGGTTCCGGTACTGGCGCGGGGGCCGGTGCCGGCTGATGCCGGTCGATCAGCGGAGCCAACTTCGCGACCAGCAGCTCGGCATCGGCCCGGTGCAGCACAGGCAGTGCTCCAACGGATCGCAGGAATGGATTTCCTCGCGGAAAGTTTTCGGCCCATTCGACATCGACCGCCGCAGAGAATCCGCCTCTGGTGAATCCGATGCCCGCGGCATCGCTTCCGTGAGCCACGCCCGCGCTCGTGTAAGCGTCGCTGGTCAGGTTTGCCGGGCGATCCGGCCAGCCGGTGCCAACGGCGAACAAAAACAGATGTTCGTCGCGATCATTTATGTAGCAGATCGCGTCGGGATGCGCTGCCGCATCGACGGCAGCCAGCACCTCGGGCGGGCCGTCCACGCGAAGGTGCAAAACATCGCGGAATCTGACGTGGAAAGTGCTTTCGTTGTTCATGTCTTAGGTTCTCCGGGAAAAGTGCAGGCTCCGGATTTGGAAGGCGGCATCCGGACCGCGGTGTTGGACGCGGCCCGGATACCTGATCGCACGAACCGGAGAGCACGTGCGATGTTCGGTGGTTCAGGATCAGCCTGGACGAAGATGCGACACGAGGCCGGTCGCGACGTGGCGAGGCGTAGACGGTCTACGGGACAGCGACTTGTCCTTCGCGTTCGGGTCCGGGTCGTTCGGGTCTCTACCCAACCGGCGGACGGCAGCTTTCAGTTCCGCTGCTGTCGTGTCCGCGGCTTCGGGTTCGGGTTCGGCAGCGACCAATCCCGCCGGCAACGGAATCTGTCGGGCCGTGCCGGGCACGCCCTTGATGCCGATAAGCAGCGTGCCTTCCTTCGGCAAGTAGTACACGCTGAATTCCGGCCTGCCCTCGATGTTGGCCTCGGGCAGCGCGGCGCTGTCCAACGCACCGGGTCGGCTACGCGGAACAATGCGCACGTCGAAGCCAGCTTCATGCAGCGCGCCGAGCGTGGTTTCGTTGGCGATGCTCAAATGTTTCATGGCGTCTTTTCCTCGTTGTTGGACGGTCCCACGTTGGTGGACGGTCTATGGTCTACAGATGCTGATTGCTCACGGGCTTCACGGGCGCGGGCTTCACGGTCACGGCCGGGGTTCCAGAGTCCGTTGGTGCCGTTGCCACGGCTTCTGGCGCGAGCGCCCTTCATGGCGGCCGTTGTGTCGCGGCGGCTCATTGGTCGTCGTCCCCGCGCCGTTCCAGTTCCTCGATGCGGGCTTCCAGCGAAGCAACCTCAACGAGGGTTCTGAGCTGGGACAGCATCATCGCCAAACGCAGACCGGCCTTGGAATCAGGACAGTGCCCTTCGGCGCGGCGCGAAGCTCTGTACACCCTCGACAACTCGGCACGGATGTTGGCCAGCGTATCCAGCCGGGATACACGCGGGCCTGTAGACAGCGCCTTGTCTGCATGGGGCTTTCCGTCAGTGCGGTGCCCGTTTTCCTGTAGACCAACGCGGTCTCCGACTGCGGTTTCGCGCGTCATGACTGCGGCCCGCGTTCGGCCTGCCACTGGAATAGGTGGTCCGCCTGTATCGCTGCCAGCTCGGCAGCGGTCAGCACTGGAAGGCCTCGGGCATCCACTGCCGACACAACGACGGGTGGCTCGTCGTCGGCTTCGAGCACGACGGCACGCACGTACAGGGGTCGGCCTGCGGTATCGCAACCAGCAGCAACACGGCGGCGCGCCTCAAGGGTGGCGAGTCGCTCGGACAGCGTCTGACGGCTCATGGCTTTTCGCCCTCCGCCCCCGAAATAGTCCGTACGGCGTCCGTACCACCCAGCTCCCCCACTGGAAAACACGGCGTTTCTGCCATGTCGTCGCTGCCTGTCAACGGCAGTGGGACGGCTAGAACCCGTCGCACCTGCTCCGCGGGAAGACCGGTCAGGGTGGAAATCTCGTGGTCCTGCCAGTGCGCGCCGGCCAGCTTGCGCACGCGGGCGCGCTGCTCGGCGGCGTCCAGCATCGCAAAGGCCACGTGATGCGCCGAGCTGGTCATTGGATGCTCTTGGAGACGGGAGACAGGCCGGCCCGGGCCGCGAGTTCGTGATGGAGTTCGTCGGCTTCGCAGCACGCGAACCACGAGGCCGGATGGTCGAGCGCGTCGCCCAACGCATAGGCCAGGTCGTCGTCGGAGTATGACCAGCGCGCAGCCATCGCCCTGACGCGGCGCGCCAGCCCGGCCTGCATCCTCAACGCCGCGATCAATCCCGGTTTGGCGGCGACGATGCGCTGACGCAGTGCCGGCGTCAGCTTTTCCGGTGGCGCGATCCGCAGATGCTGGTCGCCGTCCGGGGTCAGGCGCAGGCCTTGGCGGCGAAGCTCGGCCAGCAGTTCCAGCGCCGGAGCGGCAGTCACAGCCGCACCTCATCGCCCGAAGATTGCGCCGAAGATTCCGAAGAATGCGACTCTCTCAGGCTGACACCTTCGGAATCTTCGGTGGAATCTTCGGCGTTCGGCAGTCGCCACACCCAGCCGGCGGACATGCCCTGCTTTCTGGTAACGATGCCCAACTTGTGCCGGGCGCGGTGCAATGCGGTCTTGCTGAACCCAGCGCCGTCAGCATCGCGGTATACGTCCTTGGCGAGCATCGGTCCATCGGCCAGCAGCTCGCGCAGGAAGTCAGCGGCATCCGTGCCGGCTGTGCGGTCGTCGTCCACCTGCTCAGCCTCGGCCAGCAGCTCGCGGGCCGTGCCCTCCACAGCAGCGCCCCACGTCACAGACGACGTGACGATGCCGGGATGCCCCGGAACCTCTCCCTGACAAAGGTCGTAGCCGTGGCCTCCGGAGTCCGGACCAATGTTCGACTTGGCGCGCATGAACAGCCGGCGTCCGGGCTTGCCATCGTCGGCCAGCTCGCGGGCCGCCAGCATGACGACGCGCGGCAGCGCACCGAAGGCCAGCGAACCCGTGAGACGTTCCACCGGATCGCGACCGGCGGTCCCTTTACTCAGGTGAGTGATGCCGAACAACGCGCAGCGATGCGACACGGCGAGGTCTACCAACGGCTGCAGGCCGCGTCGCACCTCGGCATTCTTGTGGCTGTCCCCGGCCACAGCCGAGACGATGGGGTCAACGATCAGCAGCCGCACGCCCGGCACGTCGCGCAGCGCAGCGGCCAGCAGGTCCACGTCGCGGGCAGGATCGAATGGAGCGCGCCCTTCTGGGCCGGTGATACCGGCGACGACGTGGACGCGGGACACGTCGGCGTCCATCGCCAACAGACGCGGGATCAGCACGTCCTTGGCGTCATCCTCGCCGGACCACATGACGACGCTGCCACGGTCCGCGCGCGTGCCGTCCGGCCAGCACCCGCCGCGGGTGATCGTTGCGGCCAGTGCAAGGGCAATCGTCGTCTTGCCGGTGCCGGGCGATCCGGCCAACAGGTGCAGCTTGCCGGCGGCGAGCCAGCCCGGCCACAGCCACGTGATCGCCTCGGGGACGATGCTGTCGCCGCACAGCAGGACCGCGCGCTGCTCGTTGGTCGCTCGATGCGCTCGGGCGGCATCAAGAATGAGTGCCTCGCCGCGCAGGCGGCGCGCAGCTGGCGACGCTGCCACACGGGCAAGTGCAGCATCGATGCCATCTCCGACCGGCGTCGCGGTCATGGCGATGCCCTCAAGGCCCTCAAAACATCGCGGGCCTTTTGCAAGTCGGCCATGTCCCGCGAAGTGATTGCCGGCGATTTGTAGATCATCTGGTCAAGGACCACGATGCCGACCGTTACCGCATGCTCCGCTGCCGCCAGCCGGTCCCGAAACGCGAGGCCGCCCAAGCTCACGCGGCACCCCCGGCGAGCTGCGCGGCATAGGCGATCAACTCAGCGCCTAGGATTTTCCGGCGGCGGCCATCGTGGATGGCTTTGATCCGGCCAGCTTCGAGGTCCAGGTATAGCCCGGCGCGGGATTTGCTCAAAGCCGCGGCGGCCTCGACCAAATCATAAAGTTGGACCGCGTCTATCGCTGCCGGTCGCTGCGCTCGGCGCTCAGTGCTGCGCGCCCGGCGACGTGGCGCGGAATTGGATTCGGGCTTCGGCATGGGCACCTCGATGTGGTGCCCTCAGTTTCCATGCACGTCTGCCGACGCGCCGGACAACACTTATTTGGAGCGTTTCTTCCCCGCCCTGCTGATCGCCTTCGTCAGTGCGTCGTCGGTGCGGATCACCGGCGGACACTGAGCGCGAAGATACCGATGCATCTTGGCTTTGCGATCCGCCGTCAGGCTTACGGTGAACAGGTCGGGAAACTTCCTCAGTAGCAACTGCATGACCTTGTCGTTGCTGTTGACCGGCTTCGGCGGACGGCCAGCCTTGCGACTCTGGCCAACTTTGAAGGTCCGGAGTTCTGCCTGCACTGCACTGTCTGTGAGCGCGTAAGGGGGCCGCGTGTATCCGGCGAAATGCTCAGCCGTAAGGCCGGCGATGGCACGTTCAACGTCGCTCCAATCCGTTGCGGACACTTCCCAAGGCATGATGAAGCCGACGCCACGGACGCCATCGAACTGCTTGAGCGCGTGCCCAGCTGGCAGACTCTTGATCGCCGCCGCGATGATGGCTTCGCGTTCATGAAAACCCGTGGCGATGTACCTCATGCGGCGAGCCGTGCGCGCCCGCCGCTTTTGGTGAGGCGTCTGCGCTGCCTTGCGTTTCACCTTCGCCACGGTCACGGCATCGGCAGCGCCGCGAGGCGCGCACGCAGGGCGTCGTCGTCGGTCACGTGCCCGTAGCTCGACTCGATCATTTGCAACGACGTGCCGCTCAAGCGCGCGACTTCCAGCAGCGGCATTCCGTTTCGGCAGGCGTCGCTGATCCAAGAATGCCTCAACGTGTACAAAACGACGCCCGGCGGTAACTTCGCGCGGAGTGCGGCGGCGCGAACCAACTGATCCCAGTTCCAGCGGACCCACGGCTGGCCATCGTCCTGCATGACCAGCGGCGCACCGGGCAACTTGGATTGCGCGAGTCGTTTGCACAGCGCGATGGCAGCCGGTGCCAGCTGCACGACACGCGGGCCGGTCTTCCCTGAGACCTTGAGGGTTCCGACGCGCTCATCGAAGGAACTGCGCCGCGCAGATGCCAGCTCGCCCGGACGCGCGCCGGTAAGGGCCGCCAGCTCGATCAGGTCGCGCAGGCCGCCAGTGCTGGCCTCGATCAAGGCGCGGCGCTGGCTGAGCGTGAGATACAGACGCCGTCTACCGACTACCTCATCAAGGCCGACACGGGCCGGCGCAATCCGGGCCTGCTTCACGGCGCGCCACTCAACGGACGCGGCGGCGGAAACCAGCCGGTTTTCGACGGCGAGATTTAACGCAGCGGCCAACGTCGTCCAATAACGATTCCCGTTCGCCGGGCTGCCACCTATGCCAGCGCGCCACCTTCGCAGGTGTGCAGTGCGCAGACGATCAAGACGGACTTTGGCTATGGGGTTGGGGGAAACCTTCCGCTTGCCCTGCTCGCTGCCATAGATATGCCGGCGGAACCGTGCGGCAACCTCGGCCGCAACAACCTTTCGGGCTTCGGCGGATCGCTCGGCCGCCTTGTTGCCGGCCAAGCCATCGCGCAGCGCCTCGACGTAGGCATGGCATGCGTCTGCCACAGTGGACTGTCCGTCTACTGCGACGCCTCGCACGGCATCCTTGTGCCATGCCTCGGCGGCCTTCTTCGCGGCGAGGTAGCCATTGGCTTCGGTGGCCCGACCCAGCGAGCGATACAGCTTCGTCCCGTCCTTGGCGCGGATGCGTGCGATCCACCGGCAGGTGCCGCTCTCCAGCTTGCGGAGACCCAGATACAAACTGCCGTCTTCATCGCTGCCGTTTCCGATGGGCGATCCCCAGTAGGGTTCACGCCTCGCCGGGAGCTTTTTCCAGGTGCCAATCCGGTCTATTGCGTGGGCCATCGCGAGGTCTCCGATTCAGTCCGTACGGACGTGGTACGGACTTTTTACCATAGACGCCGGTAGACGCGCAAAGACAGATTCCAGTTAAATCATGGGGTTACGTAGACAGCGGTAGACGGTCCAAGACCGGAAAACTGCCTTCACACGGCAGGGGTCACAGGTTCAAATCCTGTACCGCCCACCACTTCCGCACATCGGACGTGGGAATTCCTGATTGCCCTCGGGTAGCAACCCCACTAGGGTGTCCGAATTCCCCACCAATGAATGCAACTCCAGGGAAATGGTCATGCATCATCATGCGCAAACTGCTTCGTGAACCGCTGCTGCACTTCCTGATTCTCGGCGCCGCCCTGTTCGGCATGTACGGCTGGCTGCATGGCGGCGTGCTGGCGCAACGCAGCGAGATCGTCGTGTCGCGCGATCAGCTGCAGAGCCTCGCGGCGCAGTTCCAGCGTGTGTGGCAGCGCCCGCCCACGCCACAGGAACTGCAGGGGCTGATGGAAAACTGGGTTCGCGAGGAAATCTTCTATCGCGAAGGCATGACCATGGGCCTGGACCGCGATGATCCGGTGGTACGGCGCCGGATCGGACAGAAAGTCGAGTTCATCGTGGATGGACTGGCGCCCGCCAAGCCCACCACGGCGGAATTACAGGCCTGGCTGGATTCGCACTCTGCGGACTACTCAGAAGAGCCCGCCTACTCGCTGCGGCAGATCTACTTCGACCCATCGCGTCGCGGCGAGAAACTGGACGCAGACCTGGCCACTGCAAAACATGCGCTGGAACTCGGCAAACCCGCCAGCGGTGACAGCACGATGCTGCCCGCGACGCTGAAGGCCACCAGCTCTTCCGGGATCGCGAAGACCTTTGGCACTGGCTTTGCGGATGCGCTCAAGGCGCTGCCCATCGGCACCTGGCAGGGACCGGTCAGCTCAGGTTTCGGCCTGCACCTGGTGCAGGTGACGGAGCGGCAGGAAGGACGCAAGGCATCGCTGGACGAAGTCCGCGCAGATGTGGAGCGGGACCTGCTGCACGCCCGCACGCAGGAAGCGGCGGATGCCTTCTATCGACAACTGCGCGCCCGCTACATCGTGCGCGTGGATGACGCCACGACCGTCGTGAATTGAGCATCCTGCGCGTGCGGCCCATTCAAGCCATTGCCGCCCTGCTGTTGTGCTGCTTCGCGCTCGGCGCGCAGGCCGACATCTTCCGGCCTGCCTATCTGGAGCTGCGCGAAGCCGCATCGGACCCGACCGACCAGCACTACGACGTGATGTGGAAGGTGCCGGCACAGGGTGACCTGCGACTGGCCGTGCAGGTGCGGTTTCCTGCAGACACCACGCAGATTGCGCCCCCGCAGGGAATATTCGCAGGCGGCGCCTATGTGGAGCGCTGGCAGATTTCCCGCAAAGGGGGACTGGCCGGGCAGACCGTAGAAATCGACGGCATCGCCGGCGGCATAACCGACGTCATCGTGCGCATCGAGCGGCTGGATGGCACCAGCCAGATGGAACACCTGCTGCCGCAGAAACCGCGCTTCATGGTGAAGGGTCCCACCTCCACGCTGCAGGTCGCCTGGTCCTACCTCGTGCTCGGCATCGAGCACATCCTGGGCGGCGTCGACCACCTGCTCTTCGTGCTGGCCCTGCTGCTGATCGTTCGCGGTGGCAGGCGGATCATCGCCACCATCACTGCGTTCACACTGGCACACAGCATCACGCTGGTGGCCGCGACGCTGGGCTGGGTGCATGTGCCCGGCCCGCCAGTCGAAGCCATGATCGCGCTCAGCATCGTCTTCGTGGCCGCGGAAATCGTGCATGGCCTGCGCGGCAAGCCCGGGCTGACCGCGCGCGCGCCGTGGGTGGTGGCGTTCACCTTCGGATTGCTGCATGGCTTCGGTTTTGCGGGCGCATTGGCCGAGGTCGGGCTGCCCCAGAAGGCCATTGCCGTGGCGCTGCTGATGTTCAATGTGGGCGTCGAGATCGGCCAGCTGATCTTCGTTGCCGTTGCCGTCACGGCAATGGCGCTGCTGGCACGCCTGCCTTTGCAGCGCCGCAGCTGGATGCCCTACGCCATGCCCTATGCCATCGGCATGGTGGCCATGTACTGGGTAATCGAGCGGGTAGGCGCGTTCTTCTGAACGTGCCTACCCGTTAGCCGCTAACGCGGCGAGCGCCCTTCCATCAGGGCCGTCACCGGAGCGATCACCGCCTGGGCCCAGATCTCGTATCCCTTCGACGTGGGATGCAACCCATCGCTCATGACATCGGCGGGAATATTGCCGCTGGCATCGAGGAACCCCTTGCCGATGTCCTGGTAGAACACTTTCTTGCCGTCGTCCAGCTTCGCGATGCTGCGATTGATGTCGGCTATGGTGTTGCGTACCGGATCACTGGCGCGGCCGCGGGGGAAGATGGCCAGCAGCAGGATCTTCGCGTCCGGAAAATCCTTCTGCAGCTGCAGCACCACGGCGCCCACGCCCTCGGCGATCTCGGCTGCAGAATTGCGGCCGGTGTTGTTGGTGCCGATCATCAGCATGATGGCGCGCGGCTTGATGCCCTGCCCTTCGCCATGCTGCAGGCGATACAGCACGCCCTGCGTGGTGTCGCCGGCAATGCCGTAATTGGCCACCTTCCATTTGCCGAAGTACTTCTCCTGCACGGCCTTGCCGGCATAGTTGCCGGTCTCGTTGCGCCAGAAGTCGGTGATGGAATCACCCATGAACAGCAACTCGGCATCGCCCTGCTTCGCCACGAGCAGGTTCGCGTCGTGCTTGGCCTGGAACTGCGGCGACAGCATTGGAATGGCGGCGGTGTTGGGAGCCGGCGGCCGGACCTCCAGCAGCGATGGGTATTTCTGCAGCAGCGCCTTCGTGCCCGAGTCCGCCTTGGCAGCAAAGCTGGCAAGGCTCTGGCGCAACGCGGCGACTTCAGCGTCGGAAGGACGCGCGATGGCCACCGCTGCCGGCACTGCTGCTGCGGGCGTTGAAGCCTGTGCGGGCACCGCCGCAGGAGCTGGTGTCGGCGCCGGCGCCTGACCCTGGGAAGCACAACCTGCGCCGCCCAACAGCAGCGCTGCGAGTGCGGCGCGAGCGTAGTTCACCCACCCGGAATTTCCGGCCTGAAGATCCGTATTCATTGATCCAACCCCCTCGGCTTGCAATTTATGATGCCGCTGTAGAGGCTGAGTCTACCAACAATGCCTTCGTCATCGGGGAGACCGTCTTGAACCGAATTGCACGCCCTGTCCTGGCTCCGCTGGCAGCCATCCTGTTTATATCCGGCTGCTCACAGGGCGAGGGGCCGGCGCTGCGCCAGGAACTGACAGCGCTTCAGTCCCAGCTCGCCACTCTGCAGCAGCAGGCACGCCGGGCGGACGACTACATCGCCATCGCCAACCTGCAGGCCATCTACGGCTACTACGTGGACAAGTCCCGCTGGGACGATGCCGCCGCCCTGTTCGCAGGCGATGCCACGCTGGAAATTGCCGGCCGGGGGCTGTTCAAGGGCCAGCAGCGAATCAGCGAGTACCTGCATCAGCTCGGTCCGATGGAGTACGGCCGGCTGTTCAACCACATGCAGCTGCAGCCGGTGATCGACATAGCTGCGGATGGCCTGAGCGCCAAAGCGCGCTGGCGCTCGCTGATGCAGGTGGGCCACCTGGGCAAGGAGGCGCGCTGGGGCGAGGCCACGTACGAGAACGAATACGTGAATGACGGCGGCACCTGGAAGATCAGCAAGCTGCATTCCTTCATCACGTTCTACGTGGAGTTCGACAAGGGCTGGAACAAGGGGGCCGTCGCCCTGCCGAAGCACCTCGAGGGCCTGGAGCCCGACGCCGAGGCCACGGTGAAGTACGGCGCGTTCCCTGAAGTGTTCGTGCCGCCGTACCACTATCCGAATCCGGTGACCAAAAAATGAACCACACCACTCGTGCGATGCGGCTGGCTGGCGCCGCGGCGATTGTCGCCATGGCTGCCGCGCGCGTCGTGGCCACCGAGCCAGTCATGCAGCCCGACGCCAACTGTGACCGCGCCTGCCTTTACGCCGTACTGGACCAGTACCTGGCGGGCCTGAAGGCCCGTGACATCCGCAGGGTTCCCTGGGCCACGCGGGTAAAGAACACCGAGAACAACGTGGAGCTGCGCCTGGGCGACGGGCTGTGGGGCACGATCACCGAGGTGGATCCCGGATACGAGATGCGCTTTGCTGATCCCGCTACCGGCCAGGTGGCCATCTTCGGCGTAGTGCAGGAAACCACCGAGCGTTCTCCCTATTCCACGCGCCTGAAGGTGGTCAACCGGACCATCACCGAGGCCGAGACCATCGTCGTGCGGCCTTCTGACTCCGGCATCCCGTTCGTCACCGCCGACATCAAGCCCATTCCCGTATGGGACGAAGTGCTGCCTGCCGCAGCGCGCGTGCCGCGCCAGAAGATGATCGACGTGGCCAATGGCTACTTCGACACGCTGCAACTGAATGACGGCACGCTGCACACCGAATTCACCGATGACTGCAACCGCCGCGAAGACGGCCTGCAATCCACCAACAACCCCGAGGCCTCGCTGGATCCATTGTGGAAGCTGGGTTGCGCCGACCAGTTCCGCATGGGGCAGTATCGTTACGACGACCGCCTGCGTGATCGCCGCTTCATCGCGGTCGACGAAGAGCGCGGTATCGTGCTGGCTGGTGGCTTCATCGACCACGAGGGACGACTGGGCGAGTTCAAGCTCACGGATGGATCCACCCGTACACCCATCTTCCGCCGCCCGCACTCGTTCGTGCTGCTTGAGGCCTTCAAGATCCGCGGCGGCAAGATCCAGCGGATCGAAGCGGTGTTCATCACGGTGCCCTACAACATGTCCTCGCCCTGGACACCGTGATGAAGCGGACCCTCGGGCTTCAGTTGCTCAGCACCACCAGCAGGCGGCGCGCCGTAAGTACACCCTGGGGGGCATCGAACTGCCCTTCCGCCACCAGCTTCAGCAGCGCCGTGGTGCCTGTCAGCTCCGTGGTCAACTGCGTGGAGAAATCAGCGAAGCTGGAGAAATTGTCCACCTCGCGACTGCTGCGGTGCGCGATGGCGAAGGCCACATGGTCTTCAGTCGAACCCTTCAGCAGCATTCCCGTGGGCAGCGTGTGCACATCCAGCACCTGCCCGCCCAGACCCAGGCCACCGCGCAGGGTGGTGTTGCCCAGGTCCACTGCCAGGCCGGCACTGCCCGCGGAGATGAAGGGCGTGGTCGATCCCATGCCCCAGGTCAGCGCCACACCGGCACGGGTATCGGTGAAGTCCAGGAAGGTCTGCGCGCGGAAGTCCGGCGGCGCCAGGCCGAAGGCGGTCACGAAGCCAAACAGCCTCGTATAAGACGAGACTGGAATCCCGGCCACATTCAGGGTGCCCGTTGCCACCTCATAGTTCGCCGGATCGGCGTCCTGCGCCGACGTCGCACCGGTGCCTGCGAAGTTGAACCGCGACGGGTCACGACCGTCGATGCTGTCCAGGCGCAGCGTGAGCCCGCCAGCGCTAGCCGCCGTCACCGTGCCGAAGACTCGCGTGTACATGAGGCGTACGCGGCCCGCGGTGGCATCCAGCGTGGCCGAAGCCGAGCTGCTGCCTGAACTTGAGCTGCTGATCATTCCCATCGCTTCTATGCGCTGCCCTACCGAGATGTCGGCAATTCCCAATGTGCCGGAGACCTGACCTTCGCGCGTCACGCGGGTATTCGGCCCCACACTTACCGTCACCGTGCCGCGCTCGAAGCCGAAATGCCCGTCACGGCGATCCAGCCGCACGCCGCCCACCGTCAGGGAATCTGCGCTCCGGGCCAGCACGACGCCGGACAGCCCATCGCGATTGGAATCATCAATGCTGCTCCCGGCCAGCACGCGTTGTGCAGTAAACGTGTGCTCTGTTTTGTCGATGGTGCCAAGCGTCAGCGTCAGTGGCTTTTCAGCCAGGCCTGCCAGTTGCGTCAGGCCGGCAGCGCCTGCATACACCTGACCATTGATCTCGAAACTGGTGGTATCGGTGGTGTGCACCACCACTTCACCCGATGAGTGCGATTTATCGCGCGACTTCTCGTGGAACGGCCGGACATCCACGGAATAAGTAGCCGCCGCGAGATCCACCGTGCCGAGGACACCCCGCAGACGGGTATTGAATGTCTCTGGTGGAGTTACGCTGGCCAGGATGAATGGGCTGACCGAAACGGTATGGGCAGTGAGGTCTACCGTATTGGAAGCCTGCAGATCCAGATCGAAGGCCAGGCGCGACACGCGCCGCGGCGTGATGCGCAGGTGATTGCGGTTGTCCAGCTGCACGGTCATCTGCACCAGGGTGAGTGGCTGGCCAGCGGCATCCACCGCGGACACGGCCACTGCCGCGCCAGTGCTGTCTTCCACCATGATGCTGGCGCTGGAATAGTCCACACCCAGCGTCGCGGCAATGTACTCGCCCGGCGGAATCTGGCCGGCACTGATGACTTCATCCAGATCCACCAGCTGCGCGAAATCGATGCGGGAGCTGGCCGGCAGGGCCTGCACCATCGTCCCATCTGCCTTCTTGAGCTGCACGGAGGTGACATCCACCGTGTAGCTGAGGAAATCCCCGGCCGCATCGGTGATGGTCAGCAGCGCGGTGCCACAGTCCTGGCCGCAGCTGTTGGCGGTTACCGGCGCCCCGCCGCCGCTGGACATATCGCCATCGCCACCGCCGCAGGCGGCCGCGAGCGCGGCCAGTACGGCCATGAGTCCATTGCGGATCCGATTGGAAATCTTGTTGCGAGACATAGCGCCCTCCTGGAATTACCTGGAATAACGCTACTGTGCTCCCGCCGTTGACAGGCGGGGAGTCTCCAGGCGGCGACAGCCGCCTGCAGGGCCGCAGTCCTGCACAAAGACAGGCTGCGGTCCTACAGGCGAAAGACGCTACGCGCGGTCGCGCGGAATATGCGAGGGGATGAGGAAGAAGCTCACCACCGTGATGAACGCCGTGGCCGCCACGAACCAGAAGAACAGGTTCGCGGCAGGCAGCGGCGACATGCCCAGGTACTGCTGTGCCACCCACGGACTGGCAATGGCGCCGACGCGCGACACCGTCTGCGCCAGCCCGATAGCCGAACCGCGGATCTCGGTGGGGTAGGAATGCGCCGCAACGGCATACATGAAGGCCTGCATGCCATTGAACGAGACGCCGGCGAGGAACCCCATCGACACCACGGTGGACGGCTTGGGCATCGCCCCTCCCACCAGCATGAAGCCGATCAGCGCCGTCGCCAGCACGCCGAGCATGGCCAGCAACGTGCCCACCCAGCGCGATCCGAACCAGCGGATCAGGAAGGCGCCGCCGATCGAACCGAAGAAGGCGCCGATGGAGAACTGACCCAGCGCCGAACTGGCGACATCCGCGGCCACCTGGTCCTTGGGCAGCAGCAGCGCCAGGTTGTTCGTGTACATGTACAACACATAGCTGTTGACCGAGAACGCGATCCAGATGAACAGCGTGGCGCGCGCGTAGTGGCTGTTCCAGATCGTGCTCCACCAGTTGCCCGAGCGCTTGCCGGCCTCCTGCACTTGGAAGTTCTCCGTGCCGTCGAAGCGCTGTTCACCCAGCAGCCGGTTCAGGGAGCGCGCCAGCTTCTGGTGCAGATGTGGCCGCTGCGCCAGGTACTTCGGCGATTCAGGCAGCAGGAAGCCGAACAGGATGAACAGCGCCAGCGGCACCAGTCCGCCGATCAGGAACAAGTCTTGCCACGGCAGGTGCTTGATGGCGAAGCGCGCCAGATAGCCGCCCACCGGCACGGAGGAAATGACCAGGGCCACGACCACCGCGCGCACATGCTTGGAGGTCCATTCGGAGATCAGCGTGGTGGCCAGCGGCGTGACACCGCCCATGCCCAGGCCCGTGACGAAGCGCCACAGCGTGATCTGCTTCAAGGTCTCCGCGGCATTTTCCGGCGTGCCCTGCTTTGCCGCGTAGTAGCAAAGTACGGAGCCGACGAACAGGAACAATAGGCAGATGATGTAAGAGCGCTTGCGCCCGATGCGATCGCCCAGCCAGCCCATCGTAACCGAGCCCACCGCCATGCCGGCCAGGCCCGCCAGATTGATGTTCTGCAGCAGGGCGCCACTGATGCCCCAGTCCGCAACCATGCGCGGACCCACCTGCCCCATCAGGAACAGGTCGTAACCGTCGGTGGCCATGATGATGATCATCATGATGGTGATGCCGAAGGGCACCCAGAAGTACTTCGCCGAATCGATTACCGCCCCGACATCAACCAGTTTCTTTTCCATGCTCATCACTCTTTCTTGTCGTTGTCCCAAGCCAGAATGGCTTCGGAGTTGTCACGTTGCGCGCCCAGTTGCGCCAGTGCTTTCTGGTAGCGGTCCCGTATCAGTGCGGCCATCGGTGCGTCCAGATGCACACTGTGCATCAGGTCCGCCGCAATGCCCACGTCCTTGGCCAGCAGCCCCAGCGAGAAGCCGGTGGCATAGCGCTGGTTCACCACATGCTCCTGCAGCACCACTTCGGTGTTGAAGTTGCGCCCGGTGGAGGAGTTCATGATGGCCAGCATGCGCGTGGGATCGAGGCCGAAGCGCTTGCCGGCCAGCAGCGCCTCGGTGGCCGCCGCGTAACCGCTGGCAGCCACGAAATTGTTCAGCGCCTTCATGGCATGGCCCGTGCCCAGCCCACCGGTGTCGAACAGGCGGTTGCCCATGGCCGAGAGCACGCTCTTGGCGCGCTCACATACCTGCGGGTCATCCGCACCGATCATGATGGCCAGCGTGGCATTGGTGGCCCGGGGTACTGCGCCCGACACCGGCGCATCCACCAGGGCGATGCTGCGTTTCGCCAGCTCTGCGCCCAGCGCCCGCGTGCCCTGCGGATCCGAGGAACTCATGTCGATGGCGATGGCACCGGCGGACAGGACGGAGGCCAGGCCACCGCTGCCCAGGTACACATGACGCACCACATGCCCGTCCGGCAGCATGGTGATGACAAATTCCGAGTCGGCCAGATCCGCCAGTGTGGCCGCGGGCTTTCCGCCGTGCGCCTGTACGAATGCGCCCGCCCTGGCGGGATCCAGGTCATAGACCGTTACGGCGTGCCCTGCGCGCACCACGTTTGCAGCCATGGGCACACCCATGTTGCCCAGCCCGACGAAACCGACGCGCATCGTTCAGCGCGCCTCGTCGCCCAGCACTTCGGCCGCCGCGTTGAGGGCCTCGACGCCGCAGGGGATGCCGGCATAGATCGCCGTGTGCATGATCACCTCGCGGATCTCCTCGACGCTGACGCCATTGGCCAGCGCACCACGCACATGCGCCTTGAGCTGGTTGGGCTTGGTCAGCGCGGTCAGTGCGGCCAGCGTGATCAGGCTGCGCGTCTTGCGGTCCAGCTCCGTGCGGCACCAGACATCACCGAAGCAATAACGGGTGACCAGATCCTCGAAAGGCTGCGTGAACGTGGAGGGCCTGGTCTGGCGCACGGCGCCATCGCCCCACATATCCCGACGCAGGGCCATGCCCTGCTCGAAGGCCGAATCTTTTCGGTCCATGCCGTACTTTCCCCGTGCGGGGCCCCCGGATTTTGGTACGCGAGCTTGGCCTGAAACGGCAGGAACCGCAACGGATAACGGCTATTGCGGCACCAGCGGCTGGATGCGGGGCGTGGTGCCCGGCGGGAAGGTGGCCTGGGGATTTTCCTTCGTGGCGCCCAGCGAACGCAGCAACTTTACAGTGGCCGGAAAGGACTCGGGCGCCAGCGCGTTGAAGTCCTTCGGATAGCGTCCCAGCGCATAGTCGATGGCCGACAGGCCATTGCTGTCCAGCACATCCAGTTCCGCGCCATCGGCCACCAGGCGCTTCACCAGTTGATCCCAGCCGCGCGACGCCGCGGCGTGCAATGCCGTGCGGTTGCCCGGCATCCAGATCTTCAGGTCCGCGTCGGCAATACTGAGCGTGGTGCGTGCGTTGACGTCTGCACCGGCGGTATGCAGCAGGTCATAACATTCCAGCGCATCCGCTTCCGTGCGGGCTCGACCCCGGGTGGGCTCGTTGATGTGGCCGTCGCCGGCCGCGGCCATCAGCGGCGTGACGCCAATGGAATTCGGCAGGTTCGCCAGCGCCCCATGCTGCAGCAGCAGGCGCAGCACCGGTACGTCCCCTGCCTTGGCGGCGCGCAGCAGCGGCGTGGTGCCCCAGACGATCATCGGATCGCGATAGCGGTCGTTGGGAATGTTGCGGTACTTGGGCCGCAGCTTCAGCTGTGCATTCGGATTAGCGCCCTTCTCCAGCAGCAGCTGCACCAGCTGCACACCCGTGGTGGGATCCATGGACGGCAGTTCGATGCGCCGCCCCACCGGCAGCGTGTTCATGTCCACGGCCGCGTACAGCGGCGTCTGGCCGGAAAAATCCCAGAGATTCACGTCGGCACCGGCCTGCACCAGGAATTTCGCCGCATCCCAGTTGCGGTTCAGCAGCGAGAGGATGAGCGGCGTGCCGCCATCGGGATCGGCCAGATTGATATCTGCGCCGCCGTCGAGCAGCGCCTGCATGCAATCGATGCAGCCTTCGCGCGCCGCGAACAGCAGCGGCGTAAGACCGCCGCGGTTCATGTCCTTGGGGCGCCCCTCGGCCGTCACGCGGCGCTGCCAGTCGCGCACTGCCGCGCGCCCATCGACCTCGGCGCCACGCGCAAGCAGCAGGCGGATCATCTGCGGCTGGCTCTGCGCCGCCGCCCACATGAGCGCATTCTGGCCGCCCCAATGTTCGGTTGCTTCAACCCTGGCGCCGTGGGCCAGCAGCAGTTTCGCGCCGGCGACATTGCCGGTGCGGGCCACGGCCATCAGCGGCGTCTGTCCTTCGTCGTTGGCTGCATCCGCGGGCGCACCCGCATCCAGCAGCAGCTTGATCAGTTCGGCATTTCCCGCCGTAGCCGCCAGCATCAGCGGCGTGGCGCCGAACAGGTTGGCTGCCTTCACGTCGGCGCCGCCGGCAATCAACTTGCGGACCGCGGCTGCGTCGCCGGCATACACCGCGCGATGCAGCGCCGTGGTGCCATCGGGCTCGGCCTGCGATGCAGGCACCGGCACCGCAGCCGGCTCGGCGGCACCCAGCACTGGTGCCGCCACGATGAGCATCAGCAGAAGTTGGGCGCGCCTTACTCGCACTGGAAGCTGGTGGCTTGTTTGGGATCGCCGCTCACGTAGCGCGGCGTCTTCGGCCACTCGCACAGCGGGCGCTCGTAGCCGGCGCGCGTGTTCTTCGCCAGCAATTGTCCCGGCGCCTTGCCGTTCTCGACCCATTGCTCCATCGCTGTCAGCAGATCCAGCTGGTCCGCACCGGGACCGCCGCCACAGTGGTAAACACCGGGCGCACCGTAAAATCGGATGCTGTCGGTACCCAGTGCCTTCGTCACACGCTGGTAGTAATCGGCTGTCGCCAGCGCGGAAGGACCTGGATCATCCATCCCGTGCCAGAGGATGAGCTTGCCGCCACGCTTGAAATAGCGCGACAGGTCGGCAGAGGAAGCCTCGTACTCCTTGGCGAACGGCGTGGCATGCACGGCGGCCTGGTGTTTCTCGATATTGAACTGCGACATGTAGAACCCGGCATCGCCGAACATCAGCGGGACCAGTTCACCCAGCGAGCCATTGATGGATGTGCGCGCCGTGGAATACAGCGTGGGCACGAAGGGATTCCAGCCTGCCTCACTGCCACGCGTCAGGCCGTAGTTGCCCACCACGCCGGCACGCGTGCGGGTGGTCTGGTAGGCCTGGCGAATCGCCTTCACCTGCGGCGGCGTGAGGCAACCAGCCTCGTCGGCGCCGGACTTGCACTGCATGGCGGACGGATCCCACTTGCAGGCATAGGGCTTCGACAGCACACCGTCGGCCAACCCATCATCGGCATCACAGGCCGCGAGCACGGCCGCATTGACCTTCTTCATCAACTGGACACTGATCTCCGCGCCCGGTGCGCGGAAGATACGGTCACGCACCACATTGCTGGTCTGCACCAGCAATGTGTACACCGGCGCGCCGGCGATCACACCGTCGTAGTCCTCCGGATAACGCTGGGTCTCCATCATTCCCATGCGGCCGCCGGTGGAGCAGCCCTGATAGTAGTTGTGATCGGCAGCGCGACCGTAATAGTGCGCAACCACCAGCTTGCCCAGCGCCGCGGTCTCATGAATGGCGCGGTGGCTGAAATCCGTGACCGCCACGGGATTGTTCAGCGTCCATCTCGGATCGGCACCATTGGGATCCGCATGGCCGGCATCTGTCTGCGCCACCGCATAGCCGCGCGGCAGTCCGGCAGCCGCCGCCGGCAGACCGATCTGCCCTGCCCAGCCGCCGCCACCCAGGCCCAGCATCCTGCCGTTCCAGTTGTCCGGCAGACGGTAGATGGCGGTGATCTTCGAGCCGGGTACGGGGCTGACCAGCGCCGTGACCTCGCAGAAATTCGGCAGGCCGGCCTTCGGGTCGGCCAGCACACGCTGCGTCTTCGTGATGGTGGTGTTCGGGAATCCCGTCGCACCCTGCAATTGCGAACAGCGAAGATCCGGCGTGCCGCCGGTCAGCGGTGCCTCGGCCCCTGCTGCAGCGCCCGCCACGCCGATGGCAGCCGCCAATCCCCATGCCATGGAAATGCGCATGTCCGACCCCTCTGTTTTTGGTTATCGCCCGGCCATTCTTGACCGGGTGATGGGCGGAAGGAAAGCCGCTTGCCTCAGTAGCCCACCGTGAAACGCTTGTTCACGAAGGCCGGTTTTTCGATCTCGTCCACCATGGCCACGGCATAGTCTTCCATGGAGATGGCGCTCTGCCCTTTTTCATCGACCACCAGCTGCTCAGTGCCGATCCGGAACTTGCCGGTGCGGGTTCCCGGGCGGATGTTCCCGGCGGGACTGAAGAAGGTCCAGGAGATGTTGTTGATCGTGCGCAGATAGTCGAGCGCATCCACGGCGGATTTGACCTCGCCCTGCATGGCCGGAGGAATATTCGGACCGAAGGTGTCGATGATGCGTTTGCCGTCGGCGTTGTAGAGGCTGCTGGCGCCGCCCACCACCATCAGGCGGGTTTTCTGCGGGCCGGTCTGCGCCTGCAGCGCCTCGACGAAGGACTTCACCACGCGCAGCGCGAAATCGGGCGTGGGCGCGGGCCGCACCACCACCGAGGAGATAACCACATCGGCCCCGGTGGCGTTCTTCAGGATGTCCTTCGGGTCCAGCGCATCGCCCGTCACCAGCTTCACGCCCTTGGGCGCCAGCTCCGGCTTCGGACTGCGGTCGACCACGGTGACATGGTGCCCACGTGCAGCCGCCTCGTTCACGATGCGGCTGCCAATGTTGCCGCTGCCGCCGTAGACGACGATGGTCAGCGCAGCCAGAACCCCTGTAAACATGCGAACTCCCTATCGATCCAGACCCAGTGCCTTTATGGCATTGGTTTTCAGGATCAGTTCCCGCACTTCGGGCCGGAAGCCGGCCGCGTCGTAGTCCTTCATCCAGCGCTCGGGCGTAATCAGCGGGTAGTCGGTGCCGAAGAGCATCTTGTGCTTCAGCTGCGTGTTGGCGTGGTGGATCAGCTGCGGCGGGAAATACTTCGGCGACCAGCCGGACAGGTCGATATAGACATTGGGCTTGTGCAGACACACCGACAGCGCCTCGTCCTGCCAGGGCCAGGAGGGGTGGGCAATGATGACCGTCATGTCGGGGAAGTCCGCCGCCACGTCGTCCAGGTGCATGGGGTTGGAATACTTCAGGCGCAGGCCGCCGCCGCCGCGCAGGCCCGAGCCCATGCCCGAGTGGCCGCTGTGGAAGATCACCGGCATCTTCGCCTCGGCCATGGCCTCGTACATCGGGTAGGCCATGCGATCGTTGGGGAAGAAACCCTGGCAGGTGGGGTGGAACTTGAAGCCGCTGATGCCATCGGCGATCAGCTTCTTCACTTCGCGCAGGCCCATCTTGCCCTTGTGCGGATCGACGCTGCCGAAGGCCATCATCATGTCGGAGTTGGCCTTGGCCGCTTCCAGCACTTCCTCGTTCGGGATGCGGCGCCGGCCGATCTCGAACTCGGTGTCCACCGTGAACATCACCAGGCCGATCTTCTGCTTGCGGTAGAAGTCGACGGTTTCCAGGATGGTGGGCGGGGTGCCCGACTTGAAGTATTTCTTCTTCTGTTCCTCGATCTCCTGCGCGTAGTCGTCGTCCGGCTGGCGGCAGGAAATCTCGGCGTGGGTGTGTACGTCGATGGCGATCAGGTCTGCGTGTTTCATGGGGCGGATTATCACACAGGCGGGATGCCCGGTGCCGCCATCAGGACTGCGGCTCCCAAGGGTTGATCACCGGCACGCGTGTACGCGCGAAACCGGAAGCATCGCGGGTAACCACCGTCATGCCATGGAGCGATGCCGTAGCGGCAATGAACAGATCCGGCTGCGGGAACGTGATTCCGGAGCGGCGCCCTTCATCGACCATGTTGCGCCACCGGAGCAGGACATCTTCCGAGACCGGCAGAACGCGCTGTCCGAACATGGGCCGGACGCGATGCGCCAGCCAGCCCGCCAACTGCTCGCGCAGTGCGGCATCGCCGACGCGCTCGATTCCGAATCGCAACTCCGCCAACGTAACCGTGCTGATGAAAAGGCTCTCCAGCGGCTGAGCGTCGATGAAGGCCAGCACGTTGCGGTCGGGTTGCAGCCGCCGCATCTCCGAGACGACATTCGTGTCGAGTACCAGCCCCGTCACAGATCGACAGGCCGCACCGGCATGGCCGATCCGGGCGCAATCAAGTCCAGCTCGCGACACGGCGATGATTGCATCGCCGTGATGAGGTCGCGCCCGGTTCTGCGCCCCTGAAGCCGGCGGAATTCTTCCGCCGAAATGACCACCACCTCATCACGCCCGTGCACTGTCACATGCTGCGGCCCCTCACTGCGCACCTTGCGCACGAGTTCGCTGAGGCGCGCCTTGGCGTCCTGCAAGGCCCAGTACCCGGGCACGCCGGCGCCACCATCTATGGGGCCGCTGGCGCTGTGGTCGCCAGGGTGGGCCGATTTTCGCGACTTTCCTTGGGCCTGCATTTTTCTAGTCATCCTGACCAGATTATCAGTTTACCTACCAGCCCGCCAGATTCCCCCGGTCCACCCTTCGGCAAACGACTTCTCTTCGCCTGGGTCAAGCTTTGCGCACTCGCGGCCAAGCCGCGTGCTGGTGATGCGTCTGATCTTTTCGCCCAGCGCCATCTGTATGGCACAGCTGCGGCTGCGATAGACGCGCCGAGCTACCAGTCCATCGACCCGGTGCAGCAGATCCAGAGGCAGTTCAACCACGATCCTTGCGCCTTTCATCACCAACCCTCTGCCATGTCCCTGATGACCTCAAGAGTAATCGTGCCGGGCAACCGCAGCCACCCGCCTATTACCTGCGGATCAGCAGATACGCGCGTGTCAGCGCGCCTGCAGGTTGCTGAGCAGCGAGTCATCCACGTACAGCTCGGTGTCGAGCACCAGGCGCTCCTGGCGCAGCTGCAGTTCGTGGATCACGTACATCAGGATGATGCTGAGGATCAGCGCGACAAAGGTGGAGTTGAAAGCCACGCCCAGGCCCGAGGTGACCGGACCCGTATCGCCCCGCAGTGCGACCTGCGCGCCGGCCAGCGCCTCGCCGATGCCGCGCACCGTGCCCACGAACCCCACCGCCGGGATGGCCCAGACGCAGAAACGGATCAACGACAGCTCCGAATCCAGCCGCGAGGACTCCGATTCGCAGTAATCGTGCACGGTGGTGGCCGCGTCCTGCACATTGGCCGTTTCGCCAAAGCGCTTCAGCGCCCGTCGCAAGGTGCGGGCGGGGATCAGGCCGCGCTCCCCCACCGGCAGCTGGTCCAGCTTGTGCGAATACTCGCGTACGTCCCCCGGCAGGATCCGGTAGCCCGCCGGCACCTGCATCAGCCCGGCATCCAGTTGCAGGCGGTGACGGGCCAGCTCCTGCGCCTTCATCACGGCCAGGCCCAGCGCCCAGAACCCGAGGATGATGGCGATCTCCTGCTCCGGGTCTTTCATGATCACCAGGGCCGAACGCTGCGGCTTATAGGCCGCGTCGGCCGCCTGCCGGGCCTTTTCCCCGGCCTGCCAGCCAACGGCCACAGGGCGCACGTAGAACGTGTAAACCGCGTGGATGATGACTGCCACGATCAGCAACAGACCGAAGCTGCGGATACGGTCCTGGGTATAGCTCGCTTTCATCGCCCGGATTCTGCCTGTTCCCGCGGAGCCTGTGCATCCCGCCGCTTTGAGCCCTGGCCATTACTGTTGATATCAACTAGATATGATTGATATCATCAGTTCCAGCCGAGGCGACAATCCGGCCATGCCTGCAATGCCCGCCGTCATCATCCGCAATCTGTCTGCCGCCACGCACCGCGCTTTGAAGCAACGCGCGAAAAATCATGGCCGCAGCACCGAAGCGGAGATCCGCGCCATCCTCGAGAGCACGGTGAACCCACCGCAACGCATCCGGCTGGGCACCGAACTGGCGGCAATCGGCCGGCAGCTTGGCGGGGTGGAACTGCAGATCGAGCGTGACCGCACACCCGCGGGTACGGTCAGCTTCGAATGATCGTCCTGGATACCAACGTCATCTTCGAGCCCCTGCGGCCCATCGGCAATCCCAACGTGCTGGCGTGGCTGGACCAGCAGGACATCGAAACATTGTTCCTGACCACCATCAGCCTGGCGGAGTTGCGCCACGGCGTGGCCGCGCTGCCTGACGGGCGGCGGCGCAAGAGTCTTTCCACGGCGCTGGAGGAACGGATCATTCCGCTGTTCGGTCCGCGCGTGCTGCCCTTCGATGCCGCGGCGACGCGCACTTACGCCGCGATTCGTGTCCGGGCGCAGAAGGCCGGCAAGGCCATCGGAGCGGCAGACAGCTACATCGCCGCCACGGTGGCGGCACATGGCTTCGCGATCGCCACACGCGACGGTTCTGCCTTCGAGGCAGCTGGAATCACGGTCATCGATCCGTGGGCGCAGCCGCCGGAAGGCTAGATCTACACGGCCGGAAACCGGTCGGGCTGCAGCCCCAGCAGAAACTCCTCGCAGGGCACGCACAGGATGCCGTCGCGCTGCAGCCGCTCTGCGCCCCGATAGACGAAGTAACGCTGTGACTGCGGATAGTCCTCCGCGAATGCCTGCAACCCCCGCAGATCCTCCGCCCGGACCCGCTGCGTATTCTTGACTTCGATGGCGTACAGGCCGGATTCGCCGTAGACGACCAGGTCGACTTCCAGCTGCGAGCGGGTCTGCCAGTAATGCAGCTGGTGAGCGCCGGCCGAGTAATCACACCAGGCGCGCAGATGTTGCGCCACCAGCCCCTCAAGCGCGGCCCCATCCAGTTCCGACGGCGCATCGAGCGGCCCGACTGGCCGGTTCGCGCGGAACACTCCCGTGTCGAAGAAGTAGAACTTCGGATGCGCCGCCAGGGCGCGCTTCGCGCGGCGGGCAAACACTTCCAGCCGGAAGCCCAGCAACAGGTCTTCCAGTATCGAAAGGTAGCCTTCGGCCGTCTTGCGGTTCACCTGGCATTCGCGCGACACGCCGGCGAGGTTGAGCACGGCCGCATGCGCGAAACTCATGGCCTCGAGAAACCGCGCGAACGAGCCGACGTTGCGCACCAGACTCTCCATCTGCACTTCCTCGCGCAGGTAGAGCCCGTTGTAGGCATGCAGCACGGCTTGCGGATCCGCCGCGGCCCACACGATGGGCAGCATGCCGTGGCGCAGCGCCGAGTCGAGCAGAAAGTCCTTGCCCAGTTCGACCGCCATGTAGGGATGCAGATGCTTGCGGACGGCGCGCCCGCCCAGCAGGTTCACGCCCTGGCGGCGCAAATTGCGCGCGCTGGAGCCCGTCAGGACAAATTGCTGCCCGGTCTTGCGCTCGATCAGCCGGTGCACCACTTCCAGCAGCTCCGGCAGCTTCTGGACCTCATCGATCACCACCTGCCGGGCCCGCGTGCCCGCGACCAGCTGTTCCAGGCGCTCCGGCTGCGCGGCGAGCTGGCGCAGCATGGCCGCATCCAGCAGATCTATTCGCAGGGCCTCGGGAAATTCCTGCTGGCACCAGAGCGTCTTGCCCGTGCCGCGCGGCCCCTGCAGGAAGAAGTGCTCCCGACCGTGCCGTAGAAAACGAGGGAGATATGCCATTCTGAGGCGCAAAATGGAATTTCTATCTCCATTTTGCAAGGGAAGAGGCAGCCGGGATTGCCGTCATCGATCCGTGGGCATAGCGGACCTAAGGCACGAGCCGCACGCATGAACCGTATGCGGCGAGCGCCGCATCGGCGGTGAACAGGACCATACCTTCGATCTTTGCCTGCGCCACCAGCAAGCAGTCGAAAGGGTCCCCATGCAAAGCACCAAGCGCAGCGACATATGCAGCATGCCCACCCGTCACAGGCAGCAGGGAGAATCCAGCAGGCTCCATCGCGGCAAGAACCTGCTCCGGATCGGCCTGCAACTTTCCCCTGGATGCCTTGATCGAGATTTCCCAGATCGACGCCGCGCTGACCCAGACCTCGGCGCTTTCCACCTGCATTCGGGCCTTGCGGCCAAGCTGCCTGAAGCCACCCAACGATCAGAGCAGTACATGGGTGTCGAGCAGCAGCCGCAAGTCACCGCTCCCGGGAGAAGAAGAACTCCGGCGGCAGCGGTTCGTCGAAATCAGGAGGAATCTGAATCTGACCCTGCAGCAGCCCGAACTTCTTGGGCCGGGGCGCTGCCGCCAATGGCACAAGCCGAGCCATCGGCTTGCCGGCCTTGGTGATCACGATTTCCTCGCCCGCTGCTACCCGTTCCACCAGCCGCGACAGGTGGGTCTTGGCCTCATGGATGTTGATGCTGCGGGACATGGAAACCTCCAAGTGGACCAAGTCTAGTTCACCGCCCGGGGTCACAGCAGATTCAGCGTCTCGATGCCTTCGTAGTGGCGCTCATTGCCGGTAACCACGCAGCAATCATGCACCGTGGCGATAGCGGCCACGATCGTGTCCACCGCGCTACGGGGCCGTCCGGCAACCTTTCCGCGAGCCATCAACTCTGCCCACATGCGGGCAGCGTGGATGTCGAAGGGCAACACCCGACCAAAGAACAGGGCCTCGGGCCCTTCTTCACTCGCAAACCAGGCCTCCAGCTTCGATCGCTTTGCACCGACCGGCAGCTGCAGGATTCCACGGCGCAGCTCTGCCAGGCTCATGACGGAAATGAACAGTTGTTCGTCAGGTTGATCCTGCATCCAGGCCATCAGCCGCGCTGAAGGCTTTGGTTTGGTCAGATTGCTGATGACATCCGTGTCGAGCAGAAATCGGGTCACAGCCGAAGCTTGCGGGCAGGTTCATCCGACCGCTGCAGATCCAGCCCAGCACCAACCAGAGGCGAGCGCCGCAACGCGGCCAGAATGCCCCCTACACTCGGCGCGCTCTTCCGCAAACCTTGCTGCAGCTCGGCCCGAAGGCGTTCCGCATCAGTGCTGTTCTCTGAAAGTTGCTGCGCCAGACGTCGAATCAATTGGCGGTCGGCGGCCCTGCCAAGAACCTCGAAGCGCGCCAGACCTTGCCGGGATAGCCGTGAACGGTAGTTGCGCCTCCGCCCTCAATGGCGGAATCTGCCGCTTCTGCCTGGAAAATCACCCCGGTCTACAGCAAGGCGGCGTCAATACCCCGCCCAGCGAGCAACGCAACAGCCCGTCGGTCAAATGACACGAACCGCTCGGCGCCCAGCCACCTGCCCTCGAACGCGATCACGCCATCGGCGAAATCGCCACCCGCTTCCAGCATTGCCAGGCCCGCCTCCACCGCGGGGCGATTGACCTGGACCCCGTCGACATCCAGCAGCCCGCGGATGGCAGCTTCGATGTCTGCGGCGCTGCGCTGGTACACCGAGCGCAGCACCCAGGCCAGCTCGCACAGCGATGACAATGCCAAAGCGACCGCCGTGGCCTCGCGCAAGGTTTTCTCCGCCGCTTGCGCCTGACGCGGCTCGTCGCGCATCAGTGCCCGTACGAGCACGTTGGTGTCTGGCGCGATCCTCATCTTCGACCGGCCCAACCCGCTTCTATCGCTGCGGCAATTTCTTCCAGCGAAGCGGGTTTGATGTCCTTGTGCGCCAGCATCCCGAAGATGCGCTCGATGCTCCCGCCCGACCGGACTGCGCGAACCTCCACGCGCCCGCCGGGCAGCTTGCTTACCTCGAGCCGGTCGCCCGCGCCGATCCCCAGGTGCTGCAAGACGTCTTTGCGCAGCGTGACCTGCCCCTTGCTGGTGACGGTCAGCGTATTCATCACCCCTGCTCTCTTGCGTGCCTTGGCCATGGTGAAATAGTAAGGCGATAACGCCTTACTATCCAGTTCTATCGCAACAACTCGAACCCCGGCCCCCGCTCTGTGAGTCGCTGCTCGATCAACTCCGTGGCCAGCGCCGACTGCTGCGCATCATCCTGCGCGAGGTAGCGCACGATGATGTTCGAGTCGAGGCCGATCACGGCTTTTGTGAACCCATGCGGGCAAGCGCCGCGTTCATGGCTACAATCGTGACTGCCTGCTGCGGACGCGGCAGGATTCCCTTGATCTCGCGAATATCCCGCCTGGCGGCGCGGATGACGAAGCCCGCTTCGGTCTCGACAAACTCCACGCGATCTCCTTCACCCACGTTGAGACGCTCCCTTAGACTTGGGCGGCGTGATCTGACCCTTGCTGGTTACCGTGGCGGCAGACATGGCGGGAGCTGACGCTCAGTCAGATCAGCTCATCACCCGCAGCCGGCTGCACTCTGGGTGCCGCGCAAACATAACGCAGCAGATCCTCCGGCGTCGCACTCCCCGCACGCTCGCGCAGGAACTCGCCGGCCGTGCGCAGCACGCCAACCTTCTCGGCCACCGCCGCGGCGATGAACTGGTTGAGCGAGACACCCTCCTCTCGCGCGAGTTCAGTGGCAGCCGCCTTGATCGAGTTGGGCAGCTTCAGCGGAAAAGTACTCTTGCTCATGGGTTCTCCAGCTCTTTGCGGCGAAACGCCTACAGCAAAGCGGCCTCCATGCCCTGCCCGGTCAGCAGCGCAACGGCCTGATTCGCGCTACCACAGGTAACGGTAGTCGATGACCTGCCCCGGCTGGGGCGGCTCGAGCGCCATTACCAGCCATCAGGAACGAGATGATCGAGCTCGCGGCTTTCCTCGGGAATGGGGGATGCCTTCTCAAGTCGCCGGAACTCGGCCTCGCTCAGCGCCTCCACCGGCATGGCAACGCGGGTATCCAGCCGCCGCAGGCGCTCGTACTCTGCCGCGTCCAGAACCACCAGCTCATCCCGGCCATGGTTGGTCACGGTGACGGCCTGGCGCCTCGCCAGATCGGCAAAGCGGCCATATTCCTTTTGGAACTGGCTAGCCGTAACGCGCATGGTGGACATGGCACACCTCCTGTTGCTCGTCCAGAATATACGGATATTCCGGAATTTGTCAACGAAGCTTGCGTGATGCTGCGCGAGTGTTGCGTAGCTCAGGCGTCCATCAGGGCCAGCAGTTCCCGGGTCTTGGCGTGCATCAGCGCTTCATCGCCGCGTGACTCCACGTTCAGGCGCACCAGCGGCTCGGTGTTCGAAGCGCGCAGGTTGAAGCGCCAGGTGTCGAATTCCATCGACAGGCCGTCCGTGTAGTCCACGGCCTTGGCCTGCGCCTTGTAATGCGCCTCGGCGCGGGCCAGCACCTCTTTCGCCCCACCCTTCTCCGGCGCCAGCTTGCGATTGATCTCGCCGCTGGCCGGGAACATGCGCATGCGCTCGCCCACCAGGTCGGACAGCGACTTGCCCGTTTCGCTCATCACCTGCAGCACGATCAGCCAGGGAATCATGCCGCTGTCGGCGTAGGCGAAGTCGCGGAAGTAATGGTGCGCGCTCATCTCGCCGCCGTAGGCGGCATCGCACTCGCGCATCACCTGCTTGATGAAAGCGTGGCCGGATTTGGACAGCACGGCCTTGCCGCCATTGCGGGCGACGATGTCCAGCGTGTTCCAGGTGAGGCGCGGATCGTGGACGATGCGGGCGCCCTTCTCGCGCTTCAGGAATACCTCGGCCAGCAGGCCCACCAGGTAGTAACCCTCGATGAAGGTGCCGTGCTCGTCGAAGAAGAAGCAGCGGTCGAAGTCGCCGTCCCAGGCCACGCCCACATCTGCGCCGTGCTTCTTGATGGCGTCGATGGTGGGCTGGCGGTTCTCCTCCAGCATCGGGTTCGGCACGCCGTTGGGGAAGGTGCCGTCGGCGTTGTGGTGGATCTTGATGAACTGGAAGGGCAGATGCGGTTCCAGGCGGTCGATGACCATGCCGGCGCCGCCGTTGCCTGCGTTCACCACCACCTTCAGCGGCTTGAGCTTCTGGCGCTCCACGTAGCCCAGCAGGTGGGCGTCGTAGCGTTCGCTGACGTCGATGGAGGTGACGCGGCCCGGCACTGGCGCCTTGGGAGGCAGCTGGCCGGTCTCGATGAGCCTGGCCATGTCCATGAGGCCGGTGTCAGCGCTGATGGGCTTGCTCTGCTCGCGCACGAACTTCATGCCGTTGTAGTCCGGCGGGTTGTGGCTGGCGGTGACCATGATGCCGCCGTCGAAGCCGCCGGAGAAGGTGGCGAAGTAGATGCCTTCGGTGCCGCAGAGGCCGATGTCGTAGACGTCGACGCCGGAGTCGGTCAGGCCGCGGACCAGCGCCAGGCAGAGCTGTTGGCTGGACAAACGGATGTCGCGGCCTACGCAGACGCGTTTGGGTTTCAGGAAGGCGGCGTAGGACTGGCCGATTTTGTAGGCCAGGTCCTCGTTCAGTTCGGTGGGGATGCGTCCGCGGACGTCGTAGGCTTTGAAGGCTGTCAGGGTGGTCATATGGGCAGGAAGTCTAGCGCAGACTTCCGAGTTGGGCCCTGACGATGGGGGCTGGAGTTGGCCCCGAAGCAGCCTTCAGTAGGCGCCGTGGCGGGTGACTACCACGATGATGGTCTTGAGCAGGATCCAGGTGTCGAGGACGGCGCTCTGGTTCTTGACGTAGCAAACGTCCATGGCGACGCGGCGACGGTATTCGGCGTTGTTGCGGCCGCTGACCTGCCAGAGGCCGGTTACGCCTGGGCGGACCATCATGTAGATGACGGCGTTGCGGCCGTAGCGCAGGAGTTCTTCGCGGGTGACCGGGCGTGGGCCTACCAGGCTCATCTCGCCCTTCACAACGTTCCACAGCTGCGGCAGCTCGTCGAGGCTGGTGCTGCGGAGGAATTTGCCGATTGGGGTGACGCGTGGGTCGTCCTTCAGTTTCTGGTCGCGCTCCCATTCAGCGCGGCGCTCCGGATCGCTTGCCAGGATCTTGGCCAGCATCTCCTCTGCGTCCGGCACCATGGTGCGGAATTTCAGGCAGTCAAAGAGCTTTCCGTCGCGGCCAACGCGCCGGTGACGGAACAGCGGCGATTCGTCATAAATGACTGCGCCGATCAGGACTACAGCGATCAGCGGGGAAAACAGGACGGCAAGGAAGAGTGACCCAAACACATCGCCGATGCGCTTGATTGCGTGCTCGACTGAGAAGTCGACGCGGGCGGGATAGTCGACCTGAACGGATAACGGAGTTTCCGGAGCCGCTGAGAGATCGCCCTTAGCCACTCGAGGAAACGGCGGGTGCGAAAATACAACGGAAGAGCCTGGGTCCTGCGACGACGGCTGAATCCTTTCCCCGTTGTCCCTATTTTTAGACGCCCGATGTCTAACCAATGCTCTGTCTCTATTTTGCGACTACTGAACCTGCTCAGGCAACTGAAGTATGCGAAATAAGTGTCGCGCAGTGCAAGTATAGGGCGCTAAACATCAAACTTGGATCTCATCACAGAACTGAAATTGCGAGCGTGGGTCCGACAACAAATCGCTCCTTTGCAAGAGCAAACACCTTCAGTCCGAAAAAGCAATCCGCGACGTGCGCAACCATTTTGAATGAATATCGGTTCAGTCATAGCGGCATCCTTGCGAATCTATTCTCCACGAGCGCAACCGAGTCGCCTCCATACTCGGGACAGTATTCCCCACCGTAGACGTCATGGGTGATGATATCGGAAGTCATAAGCGCGTCCCTCGATGCTTGGTCTTGCTCGCCTCACATGAGGGAGCTCAGTACATAAGACAACAACTCGACTCAATTCTCGCGCAAACGGGTGTCGAGGTAGAGATTCTCATTGCTGATGACGCATCTTCGGACGCAACAGTCGACGCAATCCGGACTCTGAACAATTGTGAAGCGATTCACCTGCAGCAGCGTCTCGTCGGCACCGGCTCGGCGGCCCAGAACTTCGTCCAACTGATACGCGAGGCGGACGTATCCCGATTCGACTACATCGCCCTTTCCGATCAGGACGATATCTGGATGACTGGCAAGCTACGGCGAGCAACCGACGCGCTAGCCGCAAGTATTTCTGGAGGCTACTCATCAAGTGTAGTTGCCAAATGGCCTGACGGCTCAACATCACGTTTGCGCCAAAGCGCAAGACTCCGCGAAGCCGACTTCCTCTTCGAAGGTGCCGGTCAAGGATGCACATTCGTGCTGACCAAAGCCTTCTTCGACAGGGTGCAGGGTCTATTCCGGCGCCGAGAAGATCTGACTGCACCTCTGATCTACCATGACTGGGCAATTTACGCGCTCGCTCGCTCTCTGAACGTTCCGTGGGTTTTCGACAGCGAACCGTCCCTTTGGTATCGGCAGCATTCCAACAACGACACAGGCGCACGCGGCAGCATTTCGGGCCTGCGCCGCCGACTTCAACTAATCCTGGGGGGCCAATATCGCGCACAGATTTCCGCTGTCACGCGACTGTGCTTTGAGCTAACTCCAGAAAGTCCCGTGCTGCATAGATGGAAGAACTGCAGCTTGCAGAACCGCCCTTTCACGACCAGCCTCAGAAAGGCGATATTCTGTTTTCTGCATGGTCGTCGACGCCTGCACGACAGAGTGCTCACCTCCCTTGCCGCGCTGGCTCGATGGATCTAATGCCTGCGGCTTGTTGCGCAACCGGCGGCGAGATAGCAAGGCAGCACGACGCTTCCCGCCGCAGCGAGCACAGCCCTCGATCTCGAGGCCAAACACGCGCTTCAGGCGCCGTGCCCAGCTCATCGCCACATGGCGCGGAGTCGTTGGCTTAGCCGATTCGCCTCCCGTGGCAGGCTGCAGCAGCGCGCCCGTTCCCCGGCGAGCCAGGCGTTCTCGATGTCGCGCTCGACCCACCCCCTGCGCTCCAGTACTCGGCCGATGCGGCAGGCGATCTGCTCGACGAGCGTCTGCAAAGATCGACAACATCCCCCTACGCCCCATGCGCATTGTTCGAAAAGCCCTGTTCTGCATTTGTCACGGAAGAAGAAAAAGCAGGGACAGGATACTTACTGCTTTCGCGGCACTGGTCGGGTGCCTTTAGCGGGCTGTTGATGAACCCTGCAGATCAGGCAAAGTTCGATGAGGACAGCGAACGAGGCCGGAAGGATGCGCGGTGACGGATTTTCAGCAAAGTGGGTTGTTCAGCTACGTGTGGCTGGAGTCCCGGGTAGAGATTAGAGATATAATTCTCTGAGGTGATGATCGGAGTTTCGCTGTATGGCATGGTGGCTGTCAGAGCTTGGGATTCGGGAATTTTCCCGCAAATTCGCGACCAGAGTGCTCCCTAACCTACGCTATCTGCCCGGATCACGAATCCGGCGTTGCGGCACCTGCCAACGCACGACGGTCATCGTTGCTTTTGGACACGGCGAAGAACTCCACGTCTGCGTGCGCTGTCGCTCCAATCTCCGGTTTGAGTTGCTCGCCGGTTACATCCTCAGCCACTTCCCCAAGCTCGATGAACTGGACGTATTGGAACTCGACTACCGATCGCCCCTGCGACCAATGCTGTCAGCTGCTTGCAGCTACATCCCGAGCTTTTATCGGGAAGAGATCCCTCCCGGCACTCGAAGGGCGGACGGTGCGGTTTGCCAGGACATAACCAAGCTCACCCTTCCCGACCAGAGTTTGGATCTCATCGTATCCAGCGATGTACTTGAACATGTGCCGGACTTCGCAGCGGCCCTTCGTGAAAGCCGGCGCGTTCTGCGTCCCGGCGGCGCACATGTCTTCACCGTTCCCCCTCGTGAAAAGACGCAACAACGCGCGCGCTTGGTGGGTGGCAAGATCGAGCACTTGCTGGAACCCGAGTACCACATGGACCCTCTCTCTCCGGATGGAATACTCGCCTTCTGGAGTTTTGGGCCGGACATGCCGGAGCAGTTCGCCCTGCCTGGCCTCGACATCAAACAGGTCGTTGGCCCGATCGGCCGGGATCGCCGAACGGTCTGGGAAGCACGGAAGCTCTGATCTTGACTATCGTCTATGCCGACTTGCGCTGGCCACCGGCCACCGGGATAGGCGTAGTTTGCCAAGAATTGATCTCCAGGCTTCCGGGGGATCTTTCGGTTTCTCCGCTGCCAATCACCACGCGCATTGGCAGCCCCCTGTCTCCCTTCGCGCTATCGCTCGCCTTGGCAAAAATCACGGCCAGGAAGGGCGTGTTCTGGAGCGCAGGATTCGTGCCACCGATTACATCCCGCGTTCCGCGCGTGGTCACTGTGCATGATCTCACCCATCTGCATTTCTATTCAGCGGCACACGCCGCGTACTATCGCGCCGTCTACCGGCCGATCTTCCGCTCAGTCGAGCGCCTGATCTGCGTATCCAAATACACAGCCGATGAGCTGTGCGAATGGTCTGGCGTCGATCCTGCGCGGGTCCAGGTGGTCTACAACGGCGTGTCGAACCGCTTCCGCCCTCGCCCCAGCGGGAATCCTGATCCGGGGCAAGCGCCATACATCCTCTATGCCGGTAATAGCCGTGAATACAAAAATCTCAGGCGGCTCATCCAGGCATTCGCGATTTCGAGACTGGCCAACGATGGATTCTTTCTGGAATTTACCGGCGCTCCCGACCGGGCACTGCATGAACTGGCCGACAGCCTTGGCTGCGCCACGAAACTGAGATTCTCCGGAAGGCTCGACGATGATCGGCTGGCTGCCCTCTACGCGAGCGCTCACGGCATCGCATTCGTCTCGCTCTATGAAGGATTCGGTCTTCCCATCCTGGAGGGCATGGCAAGTGGCGTACCGGTATTGACATCGAATATCTCGTCCATGCCGGAAATCGCAGGTAATGCAGCCATTCTTGTCGACCCGTATTCGACGGAGGACATCGCTGCGGGACTTCGACGCTTGTGCCTTGACTCAGGTACACGCACACATCTGGTAAAATCGGGGTTGCGGCGTGCAGCGGACTTTTCCTGGGACAAATCTGCTGCAACCACTTGGTCAATCGTCAGGGCAACAGCAACATGAGCAAAGCACGAACCACCGTCATCCTTCGAGCGTTCCTCTTCAATTCCGCCGCGATCTTGCTCGCTGCCTGTGGCGGGGAGGCTCAGGTAGGTAACGGCTGGGGAGCCACCCTCCAGATCACGACCCAGACCCTGCCCTACGGTCAAATCGGCAATACCTACGTCGCCCAGCTCGCAGCCATCGGGTCCGCACCGAACCATTCGTGGTCCATCGCCAGCGGCACCCTCCCAGCAGGACTGGTCCTGAACGAAGCCACCGGCACCATTTCCGGCACGCCTACAGACATTGCGAACGGCGTGGTCGTTGGCTTCACCGTAACTGAAAACACTCGCCCCCCGAGGAAGACAGCAACCAGCAGCTTCGTGCTCTACATCAGCCCGAATTCCATCGAGATTTCGAACAGCGCGGCACCCCCTCTTGTTACCGTAGCGCAGACATCTTCGCTGGTATCTGTCACCAATGACCTTGCGGGATTCCAGTGGAGCATCACTCCGGGGAGCGGTACCTCCGTGACGTCGGACCGCAGCCTGTCCGGCAGCAGCATTACCTTTACGCCAACCAAGCAAACCGGCGCGTACGCTGTCACTGCAACAAGCCTTACGGATCCGACCAAGAGCGCCACTGCGCGAATCGGGGTAACGAATCCGAATTTGTGTATTGCCCCGGAAAAGCCCGCACCAGCCTCGGGAGTTACCGTCACGCCTGCTTACGCCAATCTTTCATTCTATGGCGCGGTTGCAATGACCAAGGCACCTGGAGATCCTTCCACTTGGTACGTGCTGGGAAGGCTCGGGCAGATATGGTCCTTTCCGGATGACCAGACAGCAACGCAATCGGCCGTCAATACTTTTGCCGACATCACGGCCACCATGCCCGACATTAGCATCTTGAATGATTGGGAGGCAGGAGCACTTGGCCTCGCATTCCATCCCGATTACGCCAAGAACGGTCGACTCTTCATTGCCTACACTGCTGCCAGCAGCGACCCACGATATGTCGTGGAGTGGCGTCTGTCAGAGTTTACCAGTACGGACCGCGCGCATATCGACGCAGGCTCTGAGCGGGTTCTCATTTCAGGATATAAATCCTACAGCTTCCACAATGGGGGGCAGCTGCTATTCGGCAAGGATGGATATCTATACGTGACAATAGGCGATGCCGTAATCGGCACGAACGCGCAAGACAAGACGAATTTGTTTGGCAAGATACTGCGCCTCGATGTCAACACCCCTGGCACCTATTCCATACCACCAGGCAATCCTTTTGCGGGCACGGCGCTTTGCCGCGTGAACTACTCACCCTTCGTCGATAACGATGCCCGGGTGGCATCCTGCCCGGAAATCTACGCGTATGGATTCCGCAATCCTTGGCGTGCCTCTTTCGATCGCGCGGGCGAATCCTCTGCCCTCTGGGTCGGAGATGTAGGCGACGCGGCATTCGAAGAAATCGACCAGGTTACAGCACCCGGTGGGAACTACGGCTGGTCCTGGATGGAAGGACGCGGGTGCCGCTTCAACTACAACTGCCTGACCGTTTCATCCGACGGACAAGCCTATGTTCCCCCTATTGAAGAGATTCCTCATCCCGAAATGAACGCGGTGATTGGCGGGTACATCTACAGGGGACAGAAACTCTCCGGACTGCAAGGAACATACATCTTCTCGAATTTTTCACCCGGCATCATCCATTCGTTGGTACAGGCCCAAGATGGCACCTTGCAGCGTCAGACTTTGGCGGAAACAACATTGTCAATCGCCAGCTTCGCCGAAGATACTGACGGCGAGCTATTCATCGTGGACCTGTCCGGTAAAATCTATCAGTTTGCATCGAGTACCGGTGGCACTAATACCATCCCTGAAAAGCTGACTGAAACCGGTTGCGTTGACCCTGGCAATCCAGCCGCTGGAGGTCTCGCCTATCAAGTAAACGCACCCTTCTGGTCCAACGGCGCCACGAAAACCAGATTCATATCGCTGCCAGCAGGGACGCACGGCGCAATTCAGGAAGATGGCCATGTTGAGCTTCCACCGGGAACGGTTCTGCGCAAGGACTTCCGAGTTGGCAGTCAGTTGGTTGAAACGCGGCTGATGATGCGTCATACGGGAGGCGAATGGCGGGGGTATACCTATAAATGGAATGCGGACCAGACGGATGCGACCCGTGTGCATGGCGGGCAAACGGACTTGATTGATGGACAGCCCTATCACTACCCGAGCGAAGCCGAGTGCATGCGCTGGCATACTGCCGCTGCAGGCAGCAGCCTGGGCTTTGAGTTGAAACAACTGTCTCGTACAGGCTGGGATTTGGCCGAAGGCGCTCACTTCGACAAGAGCCAGATTGAAGTGATGCAATTGTTTGGCATCCTGGGTTTGGACGCCTCGGAGCACTTAACCACCCCTCTCGTGGATCCCCGAGAATCAACAACGGCCTCCGTCGAGAGTCGTGCACGCTCTTACTTACATACCAACTGCAGTTTCTGCCACCGTCCAGGAGGTGGAACCGCTGTCAACATGGATTTAAGGATCACCGCGACTACCGCCGAGATGGGGGTCTGCAACGTCGATCCGATCCGGGGAAATCTCGGTGTGTCCGGCGCGAAGCGAATTGCTCCGGGTGATCCATCACACTCTCTCATCATCATGCGCATGAACGCCACGGATGGAAACAGGATGCCACCCATAGGCATCACCAAAAATGACGAAGCCGGGGCGAACCTGTTGATATCCTGGATCGCCCAAATGGGCTCGGAATGTCAAGCTGAGTAACTCAAGCGGATCCTATTCCGCTGAGAACCACGCGACGGCCAAGCAGGAAACACACACCCAGGAACAGGCCACCAAAGCCCCACATAACTCCGAGCAGCGTGCGCCCTATTCCCGAACTACGCCCCGGGGGAACGGCAGGATCGATCACGTGCAATGCGAATTCTAGACGTCCCCGGGCAAGCATCGCCTTGTTGATTTCCTGTTCCATGAGGGAATTGATCGCATAACTGGCCTCGACGACCGTCGTACCCTTGGCTTGGTCCGTCAGATACTGGATATTGCGCTCGGCCTCGGCGATTGCCTGTCCGCGAAGATAGTCGTTGGTGCGTTCGACGAGGTCGTTGGCCCACTTCGCAGCGACTACCGGATCCTTCCAGCGGATGGTCATGGTAACCAGCCCGGTCTTCGCATCCATCGCCACCTGCCTGATACTGCGCGCGAAGTACGCATTGCCGTCCCACACAGTGGGCTCTTTCGCCTTCATTGCCTCCGAAGCGTTGTTTTCCGCCTGCTGTTTCTTGGTCGGGCCCTTGGGGAAGAGTATGGGCAGCAATCCCTGCTCCTTGATATACGAAGACGTGAGCAGCTCAGATTTCAGTACCGCGACCGTCTCCGAACTCCTGTCGGCACCCGAAATCGAGATTCCAGCCAACGCAGCCAGCCCGCTGTACTGCCCAGCCAACTGAGCCAACCCGCCGCCAGTTCCACCACTGCCCTGGCCGACCACCGAGACCACGACATTCGCCTCATACCATTTGTCCCGATACGTTCCCCAGACGAACCCGAGAACCGCGATGACGGCGGCAAGGATCACGACAACCCAGCCGTATCGCCGCATGTCCGCAATGATGTCCCCAAGCTTCAGGTCAACGGGAGTAGTTTCAGACATTTTGCATACCGTCATTCATTTGGTCTGGGAATCGGCAGCGCACGCGGCAACGGCAACCTCCACCTCGACGCGGCTGTTTGCTGCGCTGGTCGAATACTGCCAAATAAAATATTGATGATGTGCGCGATAACGTAGTAAACCGCAAAGGGCACCGGGGAGCCGGCCGGAATGAGTCCGATGTCGATCATGGGGAGCAGCAGCACGAAGGTCCCGGGGTCCGGACGCGTGCGCAGGCGCACCACCAGGATCTTCAGCACGCAACCCAGCACGAGATGCGTGAACGCCTCCCAGACAAACGCCAGTTGGCGGAAATCCGCATACGATACCCCGATGCCGAAGGCGGGGGATCCTGTGTTCTCGGCGAACCACTCCGGGAAATAGCGCTTGGCCAACCAGAGGGAGCCGAAATCCCGAGGCTTGTCAGGAAACATCGCCCTGGGAACCATCGTGTAAAGACTGGCTTCGGCTGTCAGGCGACCCATCTGGGGTGCCAGGTTGGAATCATCGATGACGAGCGTCGCATTCCTCGTGTAGTCGGAATATGAAGCCACTCCAATGATGAAGTTGGTCTTCATCGTCGGCGGGAGAGTAATGTAGAAAAGCAGGGCGATCACGACGGTCCCGACGCCACCCACGCCAATGAGCCCTCCCAGCTTGAACGACCGCCCCCTGACGAAAACGACATATGACAGCCAGATCAGGAACGCATAGATGATCTGCCCCTTACTTCCATGCAGGTAGAGAAGCAGACCAAGCAACGCCACGAATATGGCCGCTGACAGTCGGGATCTGGGTGGCCGAAAGCACGCGATTATCAACGCCAAGTAAGCGAGAAGCGTACTGATAAAATACTGGATCCCGAATCCCGTGCGTGTGAGCTTGTATATCTCACGGGGGGAAAGCAGAAGATCCGGATAGGCCGCGATGATGGGAAGGTACAGCGTCACACCCGCCAGCAACATCATCCATGCCAGCCCTGGAATGCGCACGCCGGGAAGGTCGATGAGGACCGGCACCCAGGTATTTGGCGTTGCCAGATAGGCAACCACCATGGCCAATACGCTCAATCCATAGGTTGCGTAGCAATAAAGATATGCATATACGCTTCCCTGCGCTTTGAATACCGACAGGTAGACGATCTCGAGCAGGAACACGGAAGGCACGGTGATGAGCATGTAGGTAAACAGGATGTTTACGTAGTTGCCCTCCCTTCTCGACAGGAACAGGTAGGCGCAAACCACCAGACCCAGGCTGAAGAGAATGAATGCAATCCGTATATCCATGGACCAATCAGCCGCCCCTGGATACGGGCATGCGCAATCCCTCCGTAACGGCAGCACTCCGGACCCTACCCTCCTGGCGGGTGTCCTTCCCGAGCATCCGCCTCACGACGTCCTTCATCCTGATTACTGCAACACAACACGCCACGAAGGGTGCCGGGAAGTGCTTGCGCATGAAATAAACTTGGTTGCGACTGGCGTAACGAATGGTGAACAGCGAGCGCGCTCCACCCGTCAGCTTGCTGACTTTGTGCGCCAGCACGGCACCTGTATACAGGTACATGGGAATCCCGCGCTTCTTCAGACGCCAGCAGAAATCCGTGTCATCCCAATATACAAAATAGGCGTCGTCCATGAGCCCGACATCGAAAAACACGCTGCGATGCACCAGCATGCAGCAGGTGGGAGCGTAATCAACGATCCTCAATTCGGGTCGCCCCGGAAGCGGCTTCTCCGAATGACGGGTCTGGAACGTCCCATATCGCCACGCGAAATCCCCGCCCGAATACCACATCGTGTCCGGATGATCACAATAGGAAATGGCCGGCACCACGACACGACAGGACCTTTCCCTGGCGACCTGCAACAAACGGGCACAGAGATCCGGTTCGAATTCGGTATCGTTGTTGATCAGCAGTATCCAATCGGCGCCGAGTTCGAGAGACTTCCTGATGCCCTGATTGTTTCCGGTTGCAACGCCGCGGTTCTCTTCGTTCTCGATCAAGTGCACGTTCCCGGAAACACGCGCACGCACCACTCCCAATGTGGTATCACGCGAAGCATTGTCTACCACGATGAGATGGACGTCCGGGATCGACTGTTGGTCCACACACTTGAGGAATGGCTCGATGACCTCGCCGCTCTGATACGTTACGGTCACCAGACTGATAGCAGGAACACTCGATTTCATTTGCCGCGATCCCGCTATTCGCGGAAAAGCCCCTTCTGCCTCAGCTCGGAAATGCTTCTGTCATAGGTATCCTCGGAAGGCGCCTGCTCCTTCACCCATGAAGCAAACAACTGGATGCCGGATTCGAACGGCACCTTCGGAAAAAATCCGAGGACGTTCGCCGCTTTGGACAAATCGGCAAAATTGTGGCGTACATCCCCGACACGGAATGCACCCGTCACTCTGAGCGGAACTTCCCGCCCCAGGCATAGCACAAGCGAACGGGCAACCGTCATGACGTCGGTTGCCACCCCCGAACCGACGCCAATGACCTGGTTGGATGCCTCCGGCTTCAGGAGCGCGGCGCAGGTTGCGTCGACCACATCGTCGATATAGACGAAATCCCGGCTCTCCCTTCCATCCTCGTAGATGTCAATATGGCGACCGTTGGAGATGCGGGTCGAGAATATCGAGAGGATACCCGTATAAGGGTTCTTCAGCGACTGCCCGGGGCCATAGACATTCTGGTACCGCAGGGCGACCGCCTCGATGCCAACAGCCGGACCCACGGTCATGACCAGTTGTTCCTGGTTCTGCTTGGTAATCCCGTAGACAGATGTCGGATGAATCGCGGAGCCTTCGTCCGTCGCGACAGGGGAAAGATCCTCCCCGGTCACCGGGGACAGGGGCTCGAACCTCCCGGCCCGCATATCCTGCTCCCGACGCGGGCCCGGGTGGAGTATTTCCCCCGATTCTGCGCGGTATTTCCCTTCTCCGTAGATCGCGCGCGAGGAGGCGACCACGATGCGCCTGGTCACATGGGGTTGATTCGCTAGCAAGTCGAGCATCAAGGCGGTACCACCGACATTCACGTCGGCGTATCGCTTGATTTCGTACATCGACTGGCCGGTACCCGTCTCAGCCGCCAGGTGGACAATGCCCTCCTGGCCTTCGATGCAGCCCGCCAATACCTCCGGGTCGCACACCGAACCCTTCACGAACCTGACACACCCCTTGATGGATGAAAGAAGCGGGGAATCCACTTCCGGATCCTGCCCATGTATCTGGGGGGAGAGGTTGTCCAGAACGGTAACTTCATGCCCGACCTCGACAAGCTTGAGCGCCAGCCTGCTACCGATGAACCCTGCACCACCCGTAATCAATATGCGCATGTCACGCCCGCCTGCTAGCCAAGAAAATGTCCCCAGTGAAGACCCCATGCCGTGGAATGTCCATTTCCCTGAACTGGATGTCATATCCGATGGCTGTCATTTCCCGCAGGAACGCGCTCCCGTATATGCGGTGGGCAATGATCCCTGAACTGGAGTGCGGATCGCCGTGCACGTGCAATTCGACGAAAAACGGCCCGGCCGGGTTGCCGCTGGGCAGCGTCAGCCGCCGCGTCCCTTCCATCGTCCCATCATAGGGAACGGTAAAAACATAAACCCCGCTCGGCGCGAGACAGCGATATATCTCCCTATGGGCACGGTCATCCTCGGCGACGTGCTCCATGACATCGGATGTCATGATGATGTCGAAGCTGCCGTCTTCGAAAGGCATGGACAGCAGGTCAACGTTCAACGATCCGTCCGGCAGCCGAGACACTCCGCCCAGTTCCGACTTGTACTGGGAATGCGAGTAACCGGGCATGCCACGAAGGATTTGGTTGAGCGGACTGAAAGAATCGGTATCCAGGATCCGGACGCTCACCACGGGGTCGTCCCGCAACTCCCGAAGCGTATTCCTGTGCTGCCGGGAAACCGATTCAACTGCGTCGAGCAAACCCAGAGCCATCTGCCGGTCGCGCATGGTCGCCCCGCAGGATTTGCAGCACAAGGTCTCCCGCAACAGGCCTATTCCATGCAGCTTGCGAATCCTGACATCGGGAAAGTCGTAATCCATCCCGGACTCTTCGCCGCACACCGGGCAAAGAATCCGCAATTTCGCGCATATGCGCGCATTGTGAAAATTCACAGGCGCGAGCCTGCTCATGGCGGACGACGGGCTCCTGACCCCCGTACGCAGGACTTTCAGCACCAAGCGCCGCCTGCTATAGCGGGGCGCAAGCAATTCGACAAGGCCTATGACGGACATTGCATCAACCGACCATTAGTCATCCATCGCACCAATTTTCGCACGCAGACATGAGCATGCAGGCACCACAGGCGATCCCCCAAAAAAAACCAGGACTCAAACATTGGCACTGCGCCGCCATGTCCGGGTGGCCTGATCAAACCTGGAAACCACGCGCGCTGGTGAACCAACTGCCACGGAATAGTCCGGCACGTCTGTCTTGACCACGGACCCGGCACCGATCACACACCCTTTTCCTATGACAACATCCGGAAGGATCACCGAATGCATTCCGATGAAGGTTCCATCACCGATGACAACCCTGCTCTTGATCGACGACAGCCTCTGGCCAATCGCAGGCAAGGTATCGGGGGGATCGTGAGGATGATGGGTATCCACGATCGCGCAGTAAGCAGTAATCGCGACATCGTTGCCAATCGTGACCTCGCACTGACACACGATGTGGACACCTTGCTCAATCATTACGCGGTCACCGACCCGTAGGGCAGGCTCCCAACCCAACCCTGGACGACTTATTACTTCCATACGCGTGAACTCCCGGATCTGCGTCCGGGAGCCGATCCAGATCCGCCCCGGGTTGGTGATCAAGAGCGGCTTGAAGATGACGGATCGGTACCCGATTGCCGCAAATCGAGCACGCCAATATGTCTGACTCAGAAAGAGTCGGAACAGGTATTTTATCTTGAAGAGAAGCACGTCCAGCGATTGTATGTAGTCAGCCCGATTCCCGCACTAATGCTTGCTGCCCCCGGCGATAGACGGTGAGGCACACCACCACCACCACCAGTTGGCTGAGGAGCAATCCACAACCCATCACATATGGAGTCATTTCTCCGGCGGCTGGCAACAGCAGCATTCCCAGCGCGACGAGTACGCCAACTGCCGTCGCCATGGTCAGCGGCCAAAGGGATCTCGCCGTCGCGTTGCAACCGTGCCCTATTGCACCAATCCCGCCGTTGGCAGCCTCCGTGAATACGCCCACCGCCACGAGAGGCAGATATGCCGCAAGAGCCACGCGGCCGGATAGCAGCAGGAATACATAAGCCATGGGCACCGACAGAACAGCAAGCAAGAGAGCCACTGCCAACAAACGCCGGAGGCTCGAGAACACTGCCCGCGGCTCCCGTGCATAGATGGATGGAATGAATCGCTGCGCCACTACAGTCAATGCCGGGCTTGCACCACTGGAACCAAGCGTCGTCATCAGGGAAGTGGCAGCGATGTACTGCGCTGGCACTCCCAGATAGAGCATCAGGGGCCGATAGAGCTGCAACTGGAGCCAGTTGAGGACCGCCCCGAACCCGACGGGAACCACGGTGCCCAGCATTTCCGAAATCCTCAGCTGCACCTGCGCCGGCTTCCTACTGGCCAGGAGCAGGAGAGCGCCTCCACCGGCGATCCCGGCCAACATCGAAGCTAGGGCAGAGAGAATGATCATGTCCACTGCTACGACTCTCGACGAGATACTCGACACGCTTACGAACATCAGGCACTTCAGGAATGCCTCAAGCAGCGAAAGTCCCGCGGCCACATCCACCCTGCCGCGAAAGGCCCACAGGTCCTTGGAGATAGTGGATAGGAATGCGCCCACCGACAGCATCGCACAGGCGAGCACTGCGCTGGCTACAGGCACTCTCCCCCAGAGAACGAAGTAGACCGTGGACCCTGCCCCGACCAGCAAGGCACCGATCATCGCCACGCCGAAAACATACGCTAGCAGAAATCCCCTGGAGGCGACACCATCGGGCACGCGGGACGCCAGAAACCTCTGCAGATACCCCGATGCCCCGACAAACAACGATGCATTGCCGAAATAGGCGACCGTGGAGAAGGTGAAGTAATAGGCAATCTCGGCGATATCAAGGTGCCTCGCGATCAGGAGATTCGACAGCAGAGCTAGCCCCGCAGCCCCGCCGCGTATCGCCACGGGACGAATATCACCTCGAATCAGATTGGGGATGCGACTCAACAACAGGCACCTTGATGCAGGCAGACCGGATATCCACCGGACGCGCGAAGCACTCCCGCCCTACACTACCCGGGGACTCGCGAACGAACCACCGGCATCACTTGAAAGTCCGGAGCAGCTGGTCACGAACCACGTTGTTCCGTTCCTCAATAGTCGCGAAATTCAGCCCTTGGTTCGCCTCGTAACGCTTCATGTTCACCAAGACCCTGTAGTACACCTGTTGCACAACGAAGAAGAAGCAGGACAATCCGCCCTTGCAGCCCTTCCTGAAGATATAGTTCCCCAAGAATCCCTTCATTGCCCCGAGAGCAATCTTGAGGACGGTATCCGATGGTCCGATCTTGGACTCTACGTCACTGTAGATGTTGATCTTCCGAAAGTAGATCCCAGCCGTATCGGATATGAAATGATGAACGAAGTACCTACTTGGATCGAGTCTGCGTATGGCCGACTCAGGAACGGTCGGCCGACCAAAGCTATGGATAGTATTGCCGATGAAGTCGATTGCGCTCTTTATGAACACACGATTCAGCGTGTCCGCATAAGCACCTTGGCAGAACTTGCCGTAATAGTAGTTCTTCCGAGCGATATTGATAATTGAGCAATCACCTGAAGCAATAGTTTCCAGGATGACAGCCATCGTTGGCGCGTCTATCATTTCGTCGGCAAAACCCCAGTAGATCCATGGCGTGGTCACTGCGGCCTTCACACTAGAGACAGTATTCTCGTCTTCCACCCACCCCGGATTCTTGTGCACAAGAATGCGGGCACCGGCCTTTTCCGCAACTTCCCGTGTTCTATCCGTACTGTGGTTATCCACCACAAGCACCTGGCCGCTGCGGCCGAAATTCCGCACCGCCCGTTCAATCCTCGCCTCCTCGTTATAGGTAAAAATCACGAACGTTACGTTTTCGCTATACATGAAGATTCCCGGAGACTCCATCAAGAATTCTGCCTAAGCCAATCGAGCACCGTCCCCAGTCCCGCCTCAAGGTCGATCATTGGGCGCCACCCCGTGGCTTCCTTCAATTTTCCGATGTCGGCCTCAAGATGCCATATCTGATCCTTAGCGTGAGGCAACTCCCCAAACCCAAGCTGGAGCTCCGGATCAATCATATCCCGCAATAGCAGCAGGATTTCATCCAACCTTCGAGCGACACCGGAACCAAGATTGTAGAAACCGTGCAATCGCCTATCCATGGCGGCCACGATCGCCGTTGCCGCATCGTCTACGTGGATGTAGTCCCATAGCTGTTTGGCTGTAGTAAGCGCGGGGCGCTTACCCACCAACAACTGGCGTGCGACGTATTGAATCAGCCATTGTGGATCGTCGCCAGGACCATAAGAAGAAAACAGCCTCAACCAAGCAAAACGGGCACCGCCCAGGGAGGCCATGCGTTCCAAGACTATGCCCGTCGCCAGTTTTGCAGCGCCATACAACGTAGTAGGGTAGGTTGGCGCGGTTTCAGACAAACTGCCGTTGGCCCATCCGTACTCCGCTTGGGAACCAACGCCAACCATTGTCCCGCATCCCGCCTCCCTTGCGGCAACGTAGAGCCGAATGGATGCATGCAGGTTTTCGACTTGGACTAGGGAATTACGCTCAGCCCCCCCCACCCCCTGCCATCCGAGGTGCAATAAAGCTTCGGGCCGGGCTTCCTTGAGGATTCTCGCCAGGTCATGCTCAGCGACAAAATCCGCCCTTAAAAGCCGGATCTGCGGCAATACATCATTCAGACGTGAAAGACTGCTTCCCTGTCTCGCAAGTACGATAACTTCACGACCTTGCCCGACGAGCAGTCGCACGACCCGTGAGCCAATGGAGCCGGTTGCGCCTGTAACTAGTATCCGATTCATCGATGGGCGACAGAGGCGCCGAAACCCATGATTCGCGCCCAGACAGCTTCATCGTCCAAGCCGTGCTCGCGAAGCAGGTAGAAATAGCTTCCGCAACGTTGCGAGAATCTGTCATTGACTCCTATTCTCAGCACGCGCACCGGCGCATATTCGCTCAAGGCCTCAGCCACCGCGGCCCCCAACCCTCCAATGACCGAGTGCTCTTCCAAGACCACAATTCCGCGACAGGAAGTCGCCACTTCACTGACCTGCCTCATATCGAGAGGTTTGATGTAAGGGGCGCTCCACACAGAAGCATCCAACCCTCTCTCGACCATTACCAACGCGGTTCGAACCATGGAGCCCGTGGCCACCAACGCCAGGCGATCTCGCGCAGTAGTCTCACGCAGTTGCAGCAGCTTGCCCTCTTGCAGTCCTAGCAAGGCAGAAGCATGTACGTCTCCACGATCTGCCTTCCCCATCCTCAAATAGACCGGCCTGGCGCTTGCATAAGCAACATCCATACATGCTGCCATCTCGTGACGATCTGCAGGAGACAGGATGGACAGCCCAGGAATTGCCCGCGTACAGGCAATATCTTCCGTGGATTGATGACTCGTGCCGAGATGGCTGTAGACAAACCCGGCACCGTCGCCCAGGAACACGACGGGCAGGTTATCGTGGGCGACATCAAGCTTGATCTGCTCGATGACACGAATGGGAATGAATGCGCTGAGCCCGTATACAAATGGCCTGTACCCCGCGCGAGCAAGGCCGGCAGCCATGCCCACCATATTCTGCTCGGCGATGCCTGCGTTAATGTACTGTGATGGGAACAACTTTCGGAATTCGTCGAACAACGCATAGCCGTGGTCCCCCGTCAGCAGGAGGACTTTCGGATCCTGCTTTGCGAGACGTATCAGAGAGGAGGAAAACGCATCCCTCATAGTTCATGACTACCCAGCGCTTTGATGGCAGCCACATAGGTATCTGCTGTCAGGCGTGTGTAGTGCCACTTATTTTCATTTTCCATGAAAGGCACGCCCCGCCCTTTCACGGTCTTGGCCACTATGGCTTTGGGTGCATCGGAAGAACTTTCCCACAATGCAGTGACCGCCCTGTCGATTTCTTTCTCATCATGCCCGTCCACGCATGCTACTTCGAATCCGAAGCTGCGAAATTTGGCCTCGATAGAACCCAGAGCTAGCACTTCCTCCGTGGCCCCCATCGCCTGAAACCCGTTCTCGTCGATGATCGTCATGAAATTGCGCAACCTGCTATGCGCGGCGAAGAGCGCCCCTTCCCATATCGGGCCTTCGTTAATCTCGCCGTCCCCAACCAGCGCATATATCTTCTGATCAGTACCCCGCAGGCAAGCACCAAGGGCCAGCCCTACCCCAACCGAAAAACCGTGACCCAAACTGCCTGATGTCACCTCAAGGCCCGCAACACGGGAATCAGATAGACCCTTGAGTTCGCTGCCATCGCTGAAATATCTGCGAATCTCGGCGTCCCCAATCCACCCCAATTCGCGCATGCAGGCGTACTGCGCCATGACGCCATGGCCCTTACTGAGCACAAGGTAATCTCGGCCGGCAGCCCGCGGATCGTTGCCCGGATAGCGCAAGTGCTTGCGATACAGAACCGCGAGCAACTCAACAATTGAGAACGCACAGGCAATATGGACCGTGTTTCCGGCATGAGCCATTTCCAGGATTGTCCTGCGTAAACTGGCTGGTTCGAATCGCCTATTAGTGCTCACCAATTCGGTCACCACTACCTCAGAAATTCAATCCAAAGAAGGACTCGATCCTTTCAACCATGTAATCGATCTGTTCCTCCCCAAGCCCCGGATACACCCCTAGCCAGAACGCCTGGTTCATCACCATATCCGTATTGGCAAGGCTGCCGCTGACGCGGAAATTGCGCCCGATCATGTAGGGCTGGCGCACCAGGTTGCCGGCGAACAGCAGGCGGGTGCCGATCTTGTTCTCATCGAGATAGGTCAGCAGGTCCACGCGCTTCACGCCGGATTCCGGCTTGAGCGTGGCAAGGAAACCAAACCACGACGGATCGGACTTTGGTGTGGCCTCGGGCAACTCCAGGAATTCCGCGCAGGACGCGAGCCGCCCTTTCAGGTAGCTGAAATTGCGCTTGCGCGCCGCCACGAATTCGTCCAGCCGGTCCAGCTGGGCCAGTGCGCAGGCCGCTTGCATGTCGGTGATCTTGAGGTTGTAACCGAGATGGGAATAGGTGTACTTGTGGTCGTACCCCTCCGGCAGGTTCCCCAGCTTCCAGCAGAAGCGCTTGCCGCAGGTATTGTCCTTGCCGGGTGCGCAGTAGCAATCCCGTCCCCAGTCGCGGAAGGATTCGGCAATGAGCTTCAGCTCGGCATTGTTGGTGAACACTGCGCCGCCCTCACCCATCGTGATGTGGTGGGCGGGATAGAAACTCAGCGTGGCGATGTCCCCGAAGGCACCCACCAGCTTGCCGGCATAGGTGGAACCAAGCGCATCGCAGCAATCTTCCACCAACCACAGGCCATGCTTCTTGCACAACGCCGTCACCACGTCGAGGTTGAACGGGTTGCCCAGCGAATGGGCCAGCATGATGGCCTTGGTCTTTGGCGTTATCGCCGCCTCGATCAGCTCCACGTTGATGTTGTGCGTGGCCGGATCGATGTCGACGAACACCGGCACAGCGCCGAACTGCAGGATCGGGTTGACCGTGGTGGGAAAGCCGGCCGCCACGCCGATCACTTCGTCGCCGGGCTTGATCGCCCGCTCGCCGAGACGAGGCGAGGTCAGGACCGAGAAGGCCACCAGGTTGGCCGACGAACCGGAGTTAACCGTGATCAGGTGCTTGACGCCCAGGTATTTCGCCAGGCGCTGCTCGAACTCCGCATTGAACCGCCCGGTGGTCAACCAGCCGTCGAGCGAAGCTTCGACCATCAGCTGCAGTTCCTTCGCGCCGATGACCTTGCCGGAGACCGGAACGCTGGATTCGCCGGGCACGAAGGCCCTGGCGGCCAGCTCCCGATCCGCATACTGCTGCACCAGCGCGGCGATCTGCGCGCGCAATTCAACTCCCGTAGCCGCCATCAATGCACCTTGTCCATCGAATTCATGTATTCCCCGATCTGCGTGAGGCAGACCTCCCGCATGTCGCGCCGCCGCAGCAGGGCGCTGTGCCAGAGCACGATCTTCGACAATGCGGTTTCCAGATCCCAGCGTGGGCGCCAACCGAGGCGGTTGCGCGCCTTGGAGATATCCAGTTTCAGGTAGTTTGCCTCATGGGGATGCCTGCCATCGTCCAGTCGCCAACTGGCGCCAGCGCCCCATTCCCGCACCATCCGCTCCACGATCCAGCTCACCGGTCGGGCGTCGTCGTCCTCGGGGCCAAAATTCCAGCCTTCCGCGAATCCGGCACCTTCCTGCCACAGCCGCTGGGCGAGCAGCAGGTAGCCGGAGAGAGGCTCCAGCACATGCTGCCACGGGCGGATCGAAACAGGATTGCGAATCGTTACCGCCGCGCCACGCTCGAAAGCGCGCAGGATGTCCGGCACCAGGCGGTCAGTCGCCCAGTCGCCACCACCGATCACATTGCCAGCCCGAGCCGAAGCCACAGCAACGCCGGACTCGTGGAGAAAGGAACGCCGGTACGCGGAAGTCACCAGCTCCGCGCAGCCCTTGCTGCTGCTGTAAGGATCGCGCCCTCCCATGGGCTCATTTTCGCGATACCCCCAATCCCATTCGCGATTCTCGTAACACTTGTCGGTAGTGACATTAATGACGCAGCGTACTGAGTCGCAGCGTCGCGCTGCTTCCAGCACATGCACAGTGCCCATTACATTCGTGGCGTACGTGGTTACAGGCTCGCTGTAAGAAAGGCGCACGAGCGGCTGAGCTGCCATGTGGATGACAATCTCCGGATGGAATGCCTGCATTACCTCCACCACAGTTTCCAGGGATCGGATGTCCCCAGTCACAGAAGACATTCCCCGACCTACGCTTGCCACCTGGAACAGGTTCGGCTCTGTCGGCGGTTCCAGAGCCAGACCACGCAATTCGACGCCTAGTGATTGCAGCCACAAGGAGAGCCAGCCACCCTTGAACCCGGTATGGCCGGTCAACAGAACTCGCTTGCCCCGCCAAAACTGTGGACTGACGGGCACGTTCAGTCCCACTTCTTCCAGGGAGCGCTTCCGGAGGCCCAGAGCTCTTCGAGCAAATGTTTGTCGCGCAGCGTATCCATCGGCTGCCAGAAGCCTGTGTGCTCAAACGCCATGAGCTCGCCCTTCTCAGCCAGCTGCATCAATGGCTCCTGCTCCCAAATTGTCCTGTCGTCTTTCAGATAGGACAGCACGCTGGGAGACAGCACAAAGAAGCCGCCATTGATCATTGCTCCATCACCTTGGGGTTTTTCCTTGAAGCTCAGTACCTGGCTACGCTGAATGTCCAGCGCCCCGAATCGCCCTGGCGGGAAGGTTGCTGCCAACGTTGCGGCTTTGCCGTGCGACTTGTGGAATGCGACTGATGCGGAAATATCGACATCGCTCACGCCGTCTCCATATGTGAAACAGAAGGCCTCCTCGTCCTGGACGTACTTCATCACGCGCCGCAAGCGCCCACCGGTCATGGAATCGTCACCAGTATCAACCAGCGTCACGGTCCATGGCTCAGCGCGCTTGCTATGCACCTCCATGCGGTTGTGCCGCATGTCGAAGGTGACATCCGACATGTGCAGGAAGTAGTTGGCGAAATACTCCTTGATGACGTAGCCCTTGTATCCACAGCAGATGACGAAATCATGTATGCCATGGTGTGAATACATCTTGAGGATGTGCCAGAGGATCGGCTTGCCGCCAACCTCCACCATGGGCTTTGGACGCACGGCAGTCTCTTCGCTCAGACGCGTTCCAAGACCTCCCGCGAGAATCACCGCCTTCAATTACCGACTCTCCCCATGATCTTCATGACTCTCCCGAAGGAACGAAAGCATCGGCGCGGTAACTGCGCTCCGGCAAACCAGCAGCAACAAGGCTGCCGCGCGCACTGCGGATCATCGCATCAGAGCCGCAAGCGTATACCACCATCCCCCCAATATCAGGCCGGGATGCCAGCAGCGCCTCCTGCACATAACCACGCGCACCGGGCCATTCCGCTCCTGCACGCGACAACACAGGGACGAATCGATGCTCCAGATCCACTTCAGCGGGATTCCAGTACAGGTCCTGCGGCACGCGACCGCCCCAGTAGACCGAAACCGAGCCCGGCCTGTGTTGCGGCTCATTGACTGCCAGCCCTTCAAGCATGGCCTTGATGGGAGCAATACCCGTGCCCGTTGCCAGAAATACCAAATTAGCGCCCGCTACATTGCGCAGGAAGCAGGTACCCAGCGGCCCTCGCAAACGCAGGAGATCATTGGCCTTCGCCTTCTCGAACCAATAGGCACTCATGGCGCCGCTCTCGACACGGCGAACATGCAGTTCAAGCAAACCGTGCGCGGCAGGGGCGTTGCCAAGGGAGTAGCTGCGCCGCAGACCGCCCTGCCCTACGACATCCACATACTGGCCCGGATGGTAGGCGAATGCCGAATCAGGCGGTAGTCGCAGCGTGACCTTGACCACGTCATCCGACAGCAGGTGCAGATCCTGAATGCGGCACGGCAGGGTCCGCGCCGAATACAGCTTTACGTCACTCAGATCTTCGACTTCCAACGAGACATCGGTGCTGGCAAACCTTACGCAGGTAAGGATCCAGCCTTCTGCACGCTCCGCCGGACTGAGTCCCAGCTCTTCATGGGAGGTCATCGTGGCGCCCGAACGCAGTCTCGCCCGGCACGTGCCGCAGCGGCCTGTCCGGCAGCCGTATTCCAGTACGACACCCTGCCGCTGCGCGGCATCCAGAATGCTCTCCCCAATGCCGGCGCTGAAGTGCCGGCCCGAAGAGATGACCACATCAGCCATCAGAACGAATTCACCGCCGCTACTGCCACGGCCAAGTTGTAGATGATCGAGGTTATCGACTGCCAGAATGGCAGGCGCGGCAGGCGCTCGGTATCCATCGGCACCACTATGGTGTCGCCGGGCTGGATAGCCCCATCAGGATTTCGACTGAACATTGAACTCTTCACTGCCACGACATTGCCGTCCGCATGCACCACGTATACATGCTTGTCGTCGGCGCGGCGCGTCATGCCGCCGCTTTTGCCAATGTAGTCATCGCGCTTGAGTTTGGCATCGTAGAAATGCGAGGTCGCGCTGTGTACCTCGCCGATCACCGTGACCTCCTGGCTCTGCCGCGGCACCACCAGCAGGTCGCCGTCGCGCAGGGCGATGTCCCTGTTGCTGTGGGCCTCGCTGGCCAGCAACGCGGGCAGGTCTATGACCATGCGCCCTACCGCCTTGGAACCCTTGAGTTGGGCCAGCAGTGACTGGCTGGACATCAGCGCCTGGCTGGCACCGGCCTGATTGGCCGCCGCGGCCTGCAAGGACATCGACGCGAGATCTGCCTGCAGTTTCTCGCCCAGGTCATCCAGCTGCTTCTGTTCCCGTTCCTTCAGGTCCTTGCGGGTGAAGGCAGCGCCCCTGACGAAGGCAGTCGGAGTCAGTCCGCCCGCGCGGTCCAGCAACTCCCGGAGCGTCTCTCCCTTGCGGATGGGATAGCTGCCGGGGAAGCGCACTTCGCCGCGCAGCGTCACGGATTCCTGGCGCCCCCAGTCCGTGGTCTCCTTCACCAGCAGGTAGTCATAGGGTCGCAGCTCGACATCGGCCGCGGCATCCCCGGCGCGCAGCGCTGCCAGATCGATCTCCATGAGTTCCGTACGCAGCGCACCAGCGTCGGTAACTGCGTAGCGGGCCAGATCGGCTTTGCCGCCATACGCTGAAATGTCGAGCTTGCCACCCGCACGCAGCAGGTCGCTGACGCGCATGCCGGTCTCCAGTGGATACTCGCCCGGCACCTTCACCCGGCCTTCAACACGCACCATCTGGGTGGGGCGACCGAGTTCAGACTGCAGGCGCAGCTCCTCGAGCAATGGACGAATGATGCGCTCCCGGCCCGGCGCGAGATCGAATACGGTGATGCGGTCCCTTGGCTGCAGTGCAATGTCGGCAGCCGAACCACGTGCCGCCAGGGCAGCATTAAGATCGGCGGAAACGACCGACACGTGCCGGTCGGGACCACTCTCACGCCGAACGAGAATGTAGTTCTGGTCCGCATTGGGCCGCAGTTCGTCGACGGAGCTGATCACATCGGACAGGCGCAGGCCTTCTCGCCACGCTACTGGCCCGGGCCTGTACAAAAAGCCTTCCAGCATGACTCCCGAGTCCAGCTGCGGGCGCAGCCGCGAGATACGCAGTACGTCTCCATTACGAACCATCCGGTTCTCGGAAGTCGGCTGCTTCAGATTCACTTCCACCACGACGCGCCGACTGCTCTCATCCACGTGAACCAGACTGGCCCTGCTGGCGTCGGCCTCTGCAGTCAGACCTCCCGCCATTGCCACCACGGCGGCTACATTGTCTTCTCCGTGCAGTTCATAGATGGCGGGCCGCTTCACCTCGCCGTCCACGGAGACCGTGGGACCGACCGGAGGGATGAAGATCACATCGCCCTGCTGCAGCTTCGCGTCATCGCTGGTGTCGCCGCGGATCAGCATGTCGTAAAGGTCGAACTGCCGGACCACCTTGCCCTGCCGCTTCAGCTGGATGTCGCGCAGTGAACCGATGGGTTTCACGCCGCCGGAGGCGAACAGCGCCGTGGTCATGCTGGCGAGGCCGCTCACCGTGTAGGAGCCGGGCTGCCTGGCCTCGCCCAGCACGAACACGCGGATGGAACGCATGTCGCCCATGGATACGCTGGCACGCACGCCGATCATCTGCTGCGAGACACGCGACTCAATGGTCTGTCGCGCCTCATTGAATGTCAGCCCTTCGATGCGAATAGGGCCCAGTTCAGGAAACCTGACAGTTCCATCCCGGCTCACCACCAGAGAATAGGTGCGGTTCTGGTTGCCGAAGAGCTGCACGCTCAATTCGTCGCCCGGGCCCATTACATAGTCGGCAGGCACGGGTACGTCGGTTACTGGCGAGAATGTAGATAGCGGTTCGTCGAACAAGTTGTAGCCGAAGGGCTTCAGTCCTGCGATACCCATCCGGGTCAGCGGCAGACGGGTAACGCGCACCTCCAACGGCAGCAAGACAGGCTCTACAGACAATCGCTGCGTGGCCTGCTCTTCCGTCAGCCCGCCCAATGCCATGGGGGCAAAACCAGGCAGGATCAGCTGGCCATTGCGATCCAGTACATAGGGATTGCTCTTCTGCACCAGCACAACCAGGTCCGTGAGCCGATTGCGTTCATCAGGGCTCAACTCCTCCACCATGCGCTGGCGGCGCTGCAACGCAGCCTCCTCTGCAGCGGCGTTCCTGGTGACAGGGGCTATCTGGGCCTGGGGTCCGGCCGAAGTCACAGGTACGGCGGGAGCCCGGGGCGTATTTGTAGAATCTGGCGGCAAGGACAGTTCGACCACGACTGTGTCGTCGGCACGCAGCGCCGGCACAAGCGGCTCTGGCGGCTCGAAGGTGCGCCGGCGCTGATCAGCCTCGGCAGACTGGCTTGCAGGCGTCGCCCGACGAGTCCCCGTCGAGCCTGAAGAAGTGCCAGGGCTGGCGCCGGTAGCTCGCTCGAGGATGGCCTGCTGCTGCTCGGGAGTGAGGCTCTGGAAAATCTGAACGGGGTCACCGGCAGGCAGGGTCTGCGCCAAGGCAATGCCGATCGTTGAAACGACGGCTGCAGTCAGCGCCAAGAGGCCGAACCCGCTTCTGGCGGAGAGCAATTTCCTGATCATCAAGCCGGACTTCCCTGAGACGACAGCGGATATTAGTGGAAGCTACAGCGCCTTGCGCCACTGGATAAAGCCATAGACTCCATCGGCATTGCCGGCGCTGGACGGGGACTGCTTCTCGTAGCCCAGCTGCGCACCGATGCTCTGGCCCAGTAGCCTGCCCTGCCAGGTCAGCTCCAGGGATTCGTAGTCGCTGGGACCCCTCGTCAGCGGATTATAGGTATCCACGGCACAGCAACGGTCCAGTCGTCCGTCACGGTATTGCGCGGCCCAGTAGCTGCCATCGGACTGCGTCAGCGACACCTGCAGGGAGCTGGTCTCGGAATCCGCATCGGTGGTATGACCAATATTCCGGCCGTAGTAGCGATACCCCGCAAAAAAGATGCTCTGTCGGTAAGCCCAGTCGTACTCGACCTTCGGGTCATACCATTTCACCTTGGTATTGGCATATTCGATCCGCGCACGCAGCACTGAACCGGAATCCAGCTTGAACCAGCTCTCGCCGCCAAACAGACCCAGGTAGCGCTCGGGAATGCCGGTGCTGGAATTGTCCTCGCCAATCTCCTGGCCATACAGCGCGATGGGCAGCGCCTTGAACGGCGAGACGATGCGTACGTCGAAACCGGCCATCTGGTTGCCGGGCTCCTCGGAAGCGTCGTTCAGGCCCCGCATATAGACGTTATCCTGCCCAATCAACATACGGCCGAATGTTGCGAGATCGCAGTTCCTGCCCTTGCCGCAGAACATCGCCGTTCGCGACATGCCGAACTCGAAGAAGGACGAGGGCTTGAACGAGAACCGCATGCCGCTGAACAGCGGCTGATCCACGTCCGCGCGTCCCTTCTCCATCACGCTCAGGAATGCCGAGAACCGCCACGGGCCCAGCCAGCGCAGTACGGGCACGTCGATGGGCAAACTGCGTTGACGGTCCAGCGACACGCCAGGCATAGGCCGCGCATTGTTGGAAAGGATCAGACTGCCATCGTGACCCGGCCCCCACGTGCGCTCCATCTGGTTCGCACTGAACAACCAGTTGCCCCAGCGGATGGTGATGTCAGTGCCGTCGAAACGCAGCTCCTTGCCATCACTGGGATCCACTACCCCGGTTGCCGCCAGCGTGATGCCATAGCGGCTGTTGCTCGTGCCGCCGGTGGCCATCAACTCGCCGTTCTCGCGCCCCAAGGTATCTTCCGTGCGCAGCAGGCCGGGCTGACCAGCGGTCACACGTACTTCGCGCACCTTCCAGTCGCTGTCATCGTCCCGCGGGGCGACTTTCGCCTTCACCCGCGACAGCGCGGCGCGCAGGGCCGGATCGGCCAACTCTTCCGCATCGACGCTGGAGATGGCTTGCGCCACATCCTCCCGCGCCAGCGGCCACTCGTTGAGCGGCAGGTTGAAGACGCCCTCGTCCACCAGCAGCGACACATCGGCACGCAGTCGCGCGTCGCTGGCGGGCAGGAACATGCCCTGCGCGCGGGCGTTCTGCCAGGCCAGCGCAGCGAGGCAAAGCATTGGAATCACGCGACTTTTCATGGGTCCGCAATATACCGGACTGGAGCAGTAACCGCTCGTCCCGGGGGCTCAGGATCAGGGATTCCATGACCCCTGCAGGACCAGGCGTTTGTGCAGGTTCTGGCCTGATTCCGGCCGCATCCTGCCTGTGGAAACGCTGCACCATGCGGCTAATTTGTTCGATTGACTGCCTTATTTTTTGTACCTACAATAAATCATGCGCATCACATGCCACCGTCAGAAGTGGTTGCGAACGCTACAGGAACGCGGCTTGGATATGCGCCGAGCAAAGGAAGTCTTTGCCGGCCCGCAATTCACGCGCCGGGACCTGCGACAAGACTATGGAGAGACCCGGTTCATTACAGTTGGCTGGCTCGATGCAAAACTCGTGGTTGTCGCATGGACACCTCGAGGCACGGCCAGACGAATCATCAGCATGAGGCATTGCCATGAGCGCGAAGCGAAAACCTTCCGGCCGCATTTCCCGCAGTAACGACGAAGTGCCTGAGCTCGACGCGGAGTGGATTGCTGGAGCCGACTACTACGAAGGCGAGAAGCTTGTCCGCCGCGGCCGACCTCGGCTCGACAAGCCTCGTCAGCTGCTTTCAATTCGTCTTCCGCCAGACGTCATAGCCAGTTGGAAGGCTTCTGGTCCTGGTTGGCAGACGCGCATGGCAGATGTGCTGGAAAAGACTCGTCCTCGTAGCCGACGTAGCGTCGGCTGAAAGCTCAGCCAGACAGTCCTGGCTTCGATGCTCAATACCAGCGCCTCGACCTGATCGAGCGCAGGGGGCTTGAGGTCGTTCTGTAGGCGTCAATACGGAGCACCGGCACCAGGTAGATCATCAGTACTTTTCGTCGCGCAGGCGGCGGATCAACTCCGAGGAGCGCTGCCCCTGCGGCGGAAGGCCGCCACGAAAGGCGTCGATGGCGGCAAAGTCCAGTGGGCGCCTGCGGCGTGCAGTGCCGGAAATCCTTGCGACTGGCGTACCGCGGCGGGTAATGACCACTTCCTGCCCGGCCTCCGCCTTGGCGAGAATTTCGCTGAAATGGGCTTTGGCGCTTGTCACTGAATACTGGTTCATTTGACACCCGAGATGGTCATCCGAATGACCATATTAGCAGCGCGTGAAGCCGTCTGATTCAGCCCAATTCGCGCAAACTGCGGAGCAGTTTGTCGAGCTTTCCTACCGGGACATCGGCAGAACAATCTCACCACCTCACCACCCTTGCAATTAGTGCAACCATTGCACCAACATCCTTCCAATGCCGACGCCCCAGCGATTCGCCCGTTGCCGACTGGACATGTACTCACGCGAACACGGCGTGCCGTTGAACGTATGAGCCGCGGAAAGAAGTCGCCGCCGCGCATCGAGCGCGTGCGCGCTTTGGAGAACAGCAGGCTGTCGCTCCGCTGGGTCGGCGGGCGGCAGGCCACCGTGGACCTCTCGCGTGACCTGGCTCGCTACAAGAGCTTGGCGCCGCTGCGGGAGGCCGCCGAGTTCCGCCAGGCCGCAGTGGGCGAAGGCGGCCACTCGGTGGCGTGGCCCAGCGGAGTGGACATCGGTGCGGACTCGTTGTGGCGCGACTCCCTGATCGCTCTTGGGCGCGCGGACGCCGTGACCTTCAGCGACTGGCGCATGGAGCATGGCTTGACGCTGGATCAGGCAGCCGAGGCGCTGGGCCTGTCGCGACGCATGGTGGCCTACTACAGCTCGGGCGATAAGCCGGTGCCCAAGACCGTGCTGCTCGCGTGCCGGGGCTGGGAAGCTGCCCAAGCGGCGTAACGGCGCGGTCAATGCGGGGCTCCATCGAGCTTCTCGGGGAACAATCCCGGCATCCATCTTGCCGCCAGTGCGGCTGGAAAGGTCAGTCGAAGCGGAGCGCGGGAGCTTTCAGATGCCAGCACGCCTCGCTCGACCAACGCAGAGACCACGCGACGGGCCTGACGCTCTCCTGTGCCCACGATACCCGCGACATCGGCGCGTGGAATCTCGCCACGGTAGAGAATGGCCTCCAGAATGGTACTGGCCTTGTCCGGCAGCTTGCCCAGGCGAATCTCCTCCTCGGCCCACAGCTGAATGCGGGCAAGAAGTGTGTTGGGCCGCATCAGGCTCTCCATGAACCTGACTTGATCCAGGCAGACTGTGAGAAAGAACCTTGTGAAGGCTGCAAGGTTCTCCTCGCTCAAGATTCCACGCCCGTCCAGGTCATTGCGCTTCGGCTGGTCACAGGCGGCCAGGTGGCCTTTGTACTCACCGACATTGCGTGCCAGTCCGCGTGCGATCGACCACAGTGCTCCGGTTTCAAGCAGATCCAGCATCATGGCGTGGGACATCAGTCGCGCCACGCGGCCGTTGCCATCGAGGAAAGGATGAATCCATGCGAGGCGGTGATGTGCCGCTGCTGCCGCAATGATCTTCTCCGTCTTGCCGAGGGGGCCGTAGGCTTGCTCATACCTCGTAAGGAAGCGGGGTGCTGCACCAGGGCTGATGGGAATGTGTTTGCCCACTTTCACATCACGAGTGCGCAGTTCACCGGGAATGACTTTGATCTTTTCGCCGGTTTCAGGTTCTTCCACCCATAGCAATTCCTCCGGCAGCTGATCACAGAACCGGCGGTGGGTTTCGCAGACGGCAGCGGCTGTGGTGGCGCGCTGGCCAAGGGCGCCGCTGTCCATCCATTCCTGGACTGCGATGTGCGCTCTTGCCTCCCGCTGCAGATTCCTTTTTCTGGCATCACCGCTGTAGTCACCCTTGATGGCGCGCTCGATATCGATCGGATGCGTGTCGTGCCCCTCGATGAGGTTGCTGTAGTAGCAGTTCATCGCACGGACTAGTGTTGCCAGGGAGGCTACGAGAGGGGGAGGAAGGGAACGGCGGAAGCCTTCGCTACGCCGCGCCAACTCCAGGGCGAGGTCCGTCAGTTCGGCCCGATGAGGCGAACCCTCGGCAATACGCATGGGCTCCATCAGGGAGATGTCTTCTCCCCGATCCGGGACCGCTTCCATGACCGCTTTCATGTCTGCTTTGTACCATACGAAGGAATATAAATATCATGCTCTTAGGAGATTACTGTCCTGATTTCGTCCAAATTGAAGTCCGGATTATAGACCTATTACGCAGATATCAATGCTTAGGCAGCGACTGAGAGGTACTGCCAGGCTTCCGGCGCACTCACTGCAACCGCCTTGGCGAGAATTTCGCTGAGGTGGTCATCCCCAATGGCGCATTTTCAGGGGATTGCGATTTCAACGTAGGCACCCGCCTCGACCGTATCAATCTGTGCAACAACTACGGGGAGATGGCGCTCAATGCGAGGCCAACTCGTGGCCAGCAGGACAATGATCGCCAGTTGTCGGTTCGGCAGGTTTTGTTGGTAGCGAAGATTCTGATCGGTTGTCACCAACGCGTCGAAACCTGAAGCTTGAGCTTGACTCAGCAGCTCACCATTCTGGAGCTGGCTCCAACCCAGTTCGTACGCAGTAGCAACGTCATGTTTGGCGAGGCGTGTCCGCAGCGGGACAGGCGTACCCTGGTCAAAGAGGATACGCACCTATGCAACTTGCAGGGAGTGGGCTGCGTGCTCCAGGACCACGCGTGCTTGTTCAATGGTGACGCCTGGAAACCATCGCACAAAATCGGCAAGTTGAGCCCCGTCTTCAAGATTCTCGAATAGTGCAGTAACAGGCACACGCGTGCCGCGAAACACCCAGGCGCCACTTACACGCTCGGGACTTCTCTCTACGACCGGACAGGTACCCCAATCGATCATGCAACGATGCTAGCGCGAGCGAAAGGCTGCGGCAATGCGGGCTGGGAAGCCGCCCAAGCGGCGTAACCTCAGGCCCTCCACACGGAAAGACTGCGGATCGTATCCAGCGTGTTCCGCAACGAAGCGCTTGCCGCCTGGCCCTCGCCCCGCACCAGCGGCGCAATGGATTCCGCCAGCTTCTTGCCCAATTCCACGCCCCACTGGTCAAAGGCATTGATGCCCCAGATCACGCTCTGCGTGAACACCTTGTGTTCGTACAGAGCGATCAGCGCGCCCAACGTGGACGGATCGAGCTTACGGAACAGCAGGATGCTGCTGGGCCGGTTGCCCTCGTGCACCTTGTGTGGGTTGTCTGACGCCTGTCCGAAGGCAAAGGCCTCGGCCTGTGCAAGGCAGTTGGCAATCGCCAGGTCGTGCGCATGCGCATCACCGCAAGACGATTGCGCGGGGAGGATGAAATCCAGTGCGGCGCGGGGCGTGCCCTGGTGCAGCATCTGGAAGAACGAGTGCTGCGCGTTGTTGCCGGGCTCGCCCCATACCACCGGCGCGGTTTCGCAGGAAACCGGAGTGCCGTCGGCGCGCACGCGCTTGCCGTTGCTTTCCATGTCCAGCTGCTGCAGATAGGCGGGAAAGCGTGCCAGGCGATCATCGTAGGGCAGCACCGCCAGCGTGGGCAGTTTCAGGAAGTTGACGTTCCAGACGCCCAGCAGGCCCATCAGTGCCGGCAGGTTTTCATTCCATGGCGCGGCCAGGAAATGTTCGTCCATCGCCGCGGCGCCTGCCAGGAACTCCTCGAACCGCTGCGCCCCGATGGCAATGGCCAGCGAGACACCGATTGAGGACCAGATCGAATAGCGGCCGCCGACCCAGTCCCACATGGTGAAACGGTGGTCGGGATGGATGCCAAAGACATCCATCGCCGCGGTATTGGTGGAAACGGCCGCGAAATGCGTGGGTACAGCCGGCGCGCCTAGCGCTGCCGCCAGCCAGCCCCGGGCTGTCTCGGCATTGGTGCGCGTCTCCAGCGTGGTGAAGGTCTTCGAGCAGACAATGAACAGCGTGCGCGCGGGATTGGCGGCGGCCAGCACATCGGCCAGCCGGCAGCCATCCACGTTGGATACGAAGGCGATGCGTGGTGCGTCGGCGCTGAACGGCCGCAGCGCTTCGACGGCCATGGCCGGACCCAGGTCGGATCCGCCGATGCCAATGTTCACCACCAGCTCGAAGGCTTCACCTTCGCTGCCGCGCACCGCGCCGCTGCGCACGGCCTCGGCAAAGGCCAGCATCCGCTGGCGTTCGGCCTGCACTTCGGCGGTGTGTGGGGCGCCTGTGCGGCGCAGCGCCGTATGCAGCACCTGCCGCCCTTCGGTGGGATTGGCGATGTCGCCGCGGTACATGGCGGCGATACGCTCCCGCAGCCTGATCTGGTCTGGCAGCTGCGTGAGCTGGAGCAGCGTACCTGCGCCAATTCGCTGCCGTGAAAAGTCGAGCGTCAGTCCAGCAGCAGAAACAGTGAACTGCTGGCAGCGACCGGTCTCCGCGGAGAACAGGTCGGCGATGGAGGGCTGAGGTCCCGCAGCGCTGGTTCCCAGCTGCTGCCATGCGGGCGCGGTGGAGGCATCTGGACGCATGGGGCTATGTTAACCACCCTGCCATCTCGCGGGTGAGCGGCCGGAACAGCACCAGTGACTGACGTTCGAAGGCCAGGAATCCGTGGTGCCGGTAGAACGCAGCGGCGGCCTCATCCTTGGCGTCTGCCGTCATAGCGTAGGCCCCGATATCGGCGCTGGCAGCCCGCGCCAGCGCATTGACGAGCAACGCCCCACCCAGACCTTGCCCTGCGAATCGCGTGTCGACGGCAAGTCTGCCCAGTCGTACGGCGGGGACGGTGGGATAGCGCGGCAGCTTCCTCGCCGCCTGCGCAGGTAGATCGCCGAGCACGATGCTGGCAGCCGAGAGGGTATAGAACCCCGCCAGGTCGCCGGCATCAGACACTGCAACGAATGCCACGGCAACGTGCCGTCTTACATCCTGCGTGATCTGGCTGCGGAAATACTGGTCCAGAGCTGGCGAAGCGCAGTGAAACGGGTGCCGCTCATGAGTCGCGTCGAGCCGGACGAGCGTGAACCGCACCGCTCATTCCGGACGAATCAGTTTACGGTGACGGGCAACCGCCCGCTTCAGCGCACCGCCGATCTTCGGCGGCCTTGCCAAGGCTACCGCAAAGATTTTCTGGTCGACCGCAGCGAGCCTGATTACATCAGACTCTTCGATGGCTCGCCGGGCCGCATCCTGTACCGCGGAGACCACGAAATCCGTCATGGACCTGCCCTGCAAGGCAGCAGCACGCTTCAGCGTCGCATGCAGCTCGGTGCTGATGCGCGCTTCCAGGCGGGCGGCAGGGCGTATTTCGGACACGGGCTTACTGTACGGCTAACTGCCGTACATCGCAAATAACCACTCAGTACGCAACCCCTCCTGCAGGGAAATGCGGGCGGACCATCGAGGCGGTCGGTGTTGAAGGACGAAGAGCGCCGCTTGATGCCATGGAATTCATAGCCCTTGTGCAGCAGAAGCTCCGCTCCATCAACTACCGGAGGTAGTCAAACCTTGTAGTACTCCCGATACCACTCCACAAACGCCTTCACCCCCTGCTCCACCGATGTCGCAGGCCTGTAACCCACATCGCGTACCAACTCTTCCACATCTGCGTACGTATCCGGCACATCGCCTGGCTGCAAGGGCAGCAGGTTTTTCTGCGCCTTCCGGCCAAGGCACAGTTCCAGCGTCTCAATGTACTGCGAAAGTTCCACCGGCCGGCTGTTGCCTATGTTGTAGACCCGGTACGGCGCACTGCTGGAAGCCGGATCAGGACTATCGCTGTCCCAGGCTGGATCCGGCGTGGCGATGCGATCCAGGGTCCGCGCCACCCCTTCGGCAATATCTTCCACGTAGGTGAAATCGCGCTTGTGATGGCCGTGATTGAACACATCGATCGGCTTGCCGGCCAGGATGTTCTTCGTGAACAGGAACAGCGCCATGTCTGGTCGACCCCAGGGGCCATAGACAGTAAAGAACCTCAGCCCTGTCACCGGCAGCTTGAACAGTGCTGCATAGGTATGCGCCATCAACTCGTTGGCGCGCTTGGTGGCGGCGTAGAACGAGAGTGGATGCGTGGCGGCCTGGTGCACCGAGAACGGCATCTTGGTATTCGCGCCATACACGGAACTGGTCGATGCATACACCAGATGCTGCACGCCGTTGTGCCGGCAACCTTCCAGCACATTCAGGGTGCCGGTGATATTGCTGTCGACATAGGCCTGCGGATTCTCCAGCGAATAGCGCACGCCTGCCTGCGCGGCCAGGTGCACGACCCGATCGACGCGTTCCGCCTTGAACAGTGCCGCGACACCGGCGGCATCTGCCAGATCGAGCCTGGAGAACCTGAATCCCGGCGACACCCCCAGCCTGTCCAGCCGCGCCTGCTTTAGCGCCGGATCGTAGTAGGCATTGAGATTGTCCAGGCCGACGACCTCGTCACCGCGCGCCAGCAGCCGCTGCGCGACGAAGGAGCCGATGAAGCCGGCCGCGCCGGTGACCAGTACCTTCAAGGCAGGGCTACTGCCACAGCGCCTTGCCGCCGCTGGCCTTGTTGATGGCCTGCAGGAACTCCTGGTGGGCCGCCTGCTCCGCGGCCGTGGCTGCGATCACCAGCAGCCCTGATGCGGGCCTCGCGACCGCACCTGCCTCGCCTGCAGCTGAGCCGGCTTTCATCGCGGGCGCTGCGCGCACTGCGGCATCCAGCGCCAGCGCGCTCTGCCCGCCGGTCATGGCCAGGTACACATCGGCCAGGATGCGCGCGTCGAGCAGTGCGCCGTGCAGCTGGCGATGCGAGTTGTCGATCGAATAGCGCTTGCACAGCGCATCCAGTCCATTGCGCTGTCCCGGGTGCATCTCGCGCGCCAGGGCCAGCGTGTCGAGCACGCCACAGCGCGCACGGATGCGCACCGGCTCGGCGCCGGTGAGCTCGGCCCAGCGACCCAGTTCGCGGTCCAGGAAGGCCACGTCGAAGGGTGCGTTGTGGATGACGAGTTCCGCCCCGTCGATGAACTCCATCAATCGCTCGGCAATCTCGAAAAACCGCGGCTTGCCGGCGAGCTTCTCCAGCGTCATGCCATGCACGGCCGCCGCCCCCGCATCGATCTCGCGCTCGGGGTTGAGATATTCATGGAAATGCCGGCCGGTGGCGCGGCGACTGACCACTTCCACGCAACCGATCTCGATGATGCGATGCCCGCGCTCGGGCTCCAGTCCCGTGGTTTCCGTATCGAGAATGACCTGCCTCATGGCGCCAATGGTAGCGCAAGCATTGCATCGATCGCCGCATTGGCCAGCTGGTCCACGTGCTCATTGCCCTCGTTGCCATCATGGCCGCGCACCCATTGCCAGCGTACCTGATGCGGCGTCCGCGCCTCATCCAGCGCCTCCCACAGATCCACATTCTTCACCGGCTTCTTGCCCGCCGTCTTCCAGCCCCGCAGCTTCCACTGCGGCAGCCATTCCTGGATGCCGGTGCACACGTACTTCGAGTCGGTGTACAGCACGGCCTGCACCGGCCGCTTCAGCGCGCGCAGCGCCTCGATGGCCGCCATCAGTTCCATGCGGTTGTTCGTGGTTGTGGCCTCGTAGCCCGACAGCTCGCGCCGCGCATCGCCGGAAATCAGCAGCGCGCCCCAGCCGCCGGGACCCGGGTTGCCTCGACAGGCCCCGTCCGTATAGATCTCCACTTCCTTCATGGCCGGCCGCGGGTGGTGGGTTCGGGCAGCGAGCCAAAGGCCCTGCGGCGCTCGCGGAAGAAACGGTGCCGTAGTGGCGTCATGCGATACACATGCTTGCGGGCCCGGATCATCCAGGCGGCCGAGGGCAGCGGGTTCATTAGTCCGCGGCGCAGGATGCGGCGCGCTGAATCGTGGCCACCTTCCCAGGGGCGACTGAACAGGTAGCGGCGCTGCAGGACGATCTCGTAGCCCAGCAGCTGCAGCCAGTCACGCAGCCGGCCCGCACCCAGCATCCGTTGCAGGCCGGGCGGATAACCTTCGCGCGCGGCCGTGGCCCGCAGTCCCCACAGGCTCGCAGGGCGAAAGCCCAGCACGATCAACTGCCCCTCACCACACAGCACGCGGTCCGCCTCGCGAACTACGGCACGGGGGTCGCTGTCGAACTCCAGGGTATGAGGCAGCAATACGGCATCCACCGACGCAGTCTGCACTGGCAGCGCATCCAGGCGCGCCACCACATCCACGGCGCTGCCATGCGTTTCGGCGATGACGGTCTGGCGACGGGTGCGGGCTGCCGCCAGCAGTTCGCGTGAGGCGCCCCAGCTGCCCAGCTGCAGCAGCTCCAGCCCGAATACATCGTCGAGCAGTCCGCGCAGCAGCCCGGCCTCTGCGGCAACCAGCTGGCGCCCGAGAGGAGTCGAGAGCCATTCGGCAGGTCCGGTCATGGGTAGGGATGTGGGCATGGATTATGAAAAAAACCGTGGCAATTCTGTGATCTGGCCGGTTAAATACCGCGCGGAAAAATCATAGGCTGTCCGGGTGGCCTGTGTCATGACCGCCGGGCCACATCTGGCATTACTCCCTGGGGGTCCAACGACGTGAATTGGGGCTTGAGATATCGTTGGGGGCTTGCTGGAGCCGTTGTGACGCTGCTGATGGGCTGCGCCAGTCTGTCGACCAACTCCCCCAAAGATCGCCCCAGCGCCGGCCAGGCGGGCTCAGAGACGTCCGCTGCAGCCGCTGCTACCGGTGTGCCCGCGACGCCGACGATTCCCGCCCCGGTTCCAGTGGAAGTGGCACCCACAGCCTCGGCCTCCTCGGGGGCAGACGCCGAGCTGGCCGCCGTGGTGCCGATCACCCCACCGGAGATCCTGGAACCCGAGCTGCCCGCCCGCGACCTGCTGGATCGCATCCGGGCGGGCCTGGCCATCCAGGACATCAAGAACTCCCGCATCGACCGGGAGGCCGACTGGTTCGCCAACAACCCCGAATACGTGGAACGGGTGTTCACGCGGGCTGCCCCCTACCTGCACTATATCGTCGGCGAGGTGGAGGCCCGTGGCCTGCCGCTGGAGCTGGCGCTGCTGCCCATCATCGAGAGCGCCTTCCAGCCCTATGCCTATTCCCGCGCGCGGGCGGACGGCCTCTGGCAGTTCATTGCCTCCACTGGCGGCCGCTACGGCCTGAAGCAGGACTGGTGGTATGACGGCCGCCGCGATGTGGTGGCCGCCACGAATGCCGCACTGGACTACCTGACCTATCTGCACGATCTGCTGGATGGCGACTGGCTCAACGCCATCGCGGCCTACAACTGCGGCGAAGGCAATGTGTCGCGCGCCATCCGCCGCAACCGCGCGGCCAAGAAGAAAACCGACTTCTGGAACCTGAAGCTGCCGGCCGAAACGCGCACCTATGTGCCGCGGCTGCTGGCCATGCGCGCCATTGTCGCCACCCCGGAAAAATTCGGGCTGAGCATCGAGGGTATCCCCGATGTTCCGTATTTCCAGCGGGTCGAGACTGGCGGGCAGATCAGCATGGAAGTGGCGGCTGAACTGGCCGGCGTCACCACCCAGGAAATGTACGAGCTGAACCCGGCGCATCACCGCTGGGCCACCGACCCCACCGGCCCGCACTTCCTGCTGGTGCCGGTGGATTCCGCCGATGCCTTCCGCGACAGCCTGCTGCAGCTCACGCCCGACCAGCGCATGCGCGTGGAGCGCTACACCGTGCGCGATGGCGACACGGTGGCCAGCATCGCCAAGCGCTTCGGCACCACGGCCGAGCATCTGAGCAAGCTGAATGAACTGGGTACGGCAAACACCGTGCAGACAGGTGCAGAACTGCGCGTGCCCTCCTCCGTGCAGCAGTTGCCGCCGCAGGTGCTGCAGGCCGCTGCGCGCGTGGATGCACGCTCACGGCGCTCGCAGTCGGTGCGCGCCGTGCATGTGGTGCGCAAGGGTGATTCGCTGTGGTCCATCGCGCAGCGCCACAACATGGACGTGGTCACGCTGGCCAGCATGAACCGCATCGACCCCACCGATACCCTGCGCACCGGACAGCGGCTGCTGCTGCATCCTGAGGATGCCGCCGCCCTCGACGGCGGCGTGGATACGCCACAGGGACGGCGGGTCACGTATGTGGTGCGCCGCGGCGATACGTTGTCGGAGATCGCGCAGACGCTGCGCGTCTCGGTATCCAGCCTCAGGTCCTGGAACAACATCAGCGGCAATACCATCCGCGCCGGCCAGAAGCTGGTCGCCTACGTACCCCGGCGCTCCTGACGACCCCGGGAAGCTAGTATCATCCCGCCCCGGATCACTCAATCGGGGCACTCATGGGCATTCTGGCTGGCAAGCGCGCGCTGATCGTCGGTGTCGCGACGGACCGTTCCATCGCCTGGGGCATTGCCCAGGCCATGCATGCGCAGGGCGCCGAACTGGCCTTCACCTACGGCCACGAACGGCTGAAGGATCGCGTCACGCCGCTGGCGGAATCGCTGGGCTCGAAGATCGTGCTGCCGCTGGATGTCACCGTCGATGCGCAGATCGATGCCGTGTTCGCCGAACTGAAACAGCAATGGGGCAGCTTCGACATCCTGGTCCACGCCGTGGCCTTTGCCCCGGCCGAAGCGCTGGCCGGGGACTTCGTGAACGCCACCACCCGCCAGAACTTCGCCGTGGCGCATGACGTGTCCAGCTACAGCCTGACGGCCCTCACCCACGGCGCCGCGCCGCTGATGGCCGGCCGCGCCGGCGCGGTACTGACGCTGAGCTACCTGGGCGCGGTGCGCTCGGTGCCCTCGTACAACGTCATGGGCCTGGCCAAGGCCAGCCTGGAGGCCAATGTGCGCTTCCTGGCGGCGGATCTGGGCAAGGCGGGCGTTCGCGTCAATGGCATCTCTGCGGGCCCCATAAAGACCCTGGCTGCGGCGGGCATCCCGGGATTCCGCAAGATGCTGGGGCATGTGGCGCAGATGGCGCCGCTGCGCCGGAACGTGACCACCGAGGATGTGGGCAAGGCCGCGGCCTTCCTGTGCTCGGACATGGCCAGCGGCGTGACCGGCGAGATCCTCTACGTGGACGGCGGCTTCAGTACCGTGGGGATGAGCTTCCCGGAAGCGGCTCCGGGCTGAGCCCAGCCGCGGCGGCCACCAGCGCGCCGCGGTCACCCGACAGGCGCGCCACGATCACGGTGCACACGGAATCGGCCAGCACATTGACGGCCGTGCGCGCCATGTCCAGCAGCCGGTCCAGCACCAGCAGCACGCCCACGGCTTCGGCCGGCAGACCCATTGCAGCCAGGATCACGGTGATGCCCACCAGCGAGGCGGCCGGGATGCTGGCAATGCCCATGGAGGTGATCAGTGCCAGCAGCACGATGGTCACCTGTGTCATCAGCGACAGGTGCAGCCCATAGGCCTGTGCGATGAACAGCGCCGCCGCGCATTCATACAGCGCGCTGCCGGCATGGTTGATCGAGGTACCCAGCGGCACCACGAACCCGGCGATGCGCGGGGAGACATGCGCCCGGTGCTGCAGGCATTCCAGCGTCAGCGGCATGGTGGCGGAAGAAGAGGCGCTGGAAAAGGCAGTAAGCAGCGCCGGCGCCATGGCCGGATACAGCGGCCAGGGGTTGACGCGGCCGATCAGCGCCAGCAGCAGCGGCAGCGCTGCGAAGGCATAGATCACGAGGCTGGCCGCCACGCACAGCCCGAACAGCAGCAGCGGACGGGCCGCATCGAGGCCGGCCTCGGCCGTCACCTTGAGCGTAAGCCCCAGCACGCCCAGAGGCGCCAGCTTCATCACGAAGCCGGTCATGCGCATCATCACGCCGAACACGCCATCCCAGAAGCGCGTCATGGTCTCGCGTGCCGGGGTGGCGAGCTGCGTGACGAAGTAGCCGAACAGCAGGCTGAACAGCAGCAGGCCGATGAGCTTGCCCTCGGCCGCGGCGGCCACGATGTTGACGGGAATCATGGCCAGCACGATGTCGCCCAGGCTGCGGTCGGCATTGGCCTGCACGCTGGCGCTGACCGCGCCTGCATCCGTATGCAGGGCCAGCAGATCCCTGGCCGGCGCTCCGTCGATGACTCCGGGCGCGACGGTGTTGACCACGGTCAGCGCGATCATCACTGCAATCAGCGTGGTCAGCACATAGAACGACACCGACAGCAGACCTAGGCGGCCCAGGTCGCGCGCGTTGCCGGTGACCGCGACGCCACTGATGATCGACGCCACCACCAGCGGCACCACCAGCATGCGCAGCAGGTTCAGGAAGGCATTGCCCAGGAAGGAGCCCAGCGCCACCAGCGGCAGGCCGAGCAGATGGCCGTCGTCGCCGACCAGTAATCCCAGCACGACGCCCAGCGCCATCGCCGCCAGTATCCAGCCCAGCTTGATGGGCTTGTCGGCATTCACGCGGCGCGCTCCCTTCCCCTTGCGGGCTTACTGCTGGAATACCTTCGGATTGCGCGTCACCTTGGCCTTCGCCACCACATCGGCGAGATAGGCGTCGAGCTCGCGGACGGTGTAGCGCTGCAGCTCACGCTGCGTGCGCAGCTGCTGCAACTGCGGATTGTCGGAGAATTCCTTCACCCGCGAGCTGGTGACCTGCAGCAGCGCCACGGCGCCACTCTCCAGCTTCACCGCCTGCACCTGCGGCTTGCCCTCGGCCGGGCGCGGCAACGCGAAGGCCGCATCGCGCAGTTCCACGGGAACATCCGGCGCGCTGCGCGCCACGAAGCGCGCGGGCTCCGCCTTGACCTTCAGCGCTGCGGCTACCGGATCGAAGGCTTCGCCGGCCTTCAGTTTCGTGGCGGCCGCTTCCGCGGCCACCAGCGCCGCGGCAGTGCCCTGTTCGCGCTTCAGCTCGCTGATGATGCCGGCCTTCACTTCTTCCAGCGGCTTCTGGCTGGCGGGCTTGTGGTCCTGCGCCTGGAACACCGTGATGCGATCCTCGCCCAGCTGCGCCGGGCCACCAACGCGGTGCTGCGCGATGACGTTGTCGGTGAACACCATGCGGTTCAGCTCGGCATCCGACCCCAGTGGCAGGCCACCGGCGCCGCGCTCGAAGTGCTCCACCGTTCCGCGGCGCAGCCCGAATTCCTTGGTGAGCTGATCCAGCGTAGCGCCGCCCTGCTCCAGCCTTCCCTGCAGCTGGTCTTCGCGCGTGGCGAATTCTGCGGCGGCCAGTTCGGTGCGCAGGGTCTGCGTGAGCTCAGCACGCACCTCATCGAAACCGCGCCCCTCGGCGGCCTTGACGCCATCCAGCCGGATGATGTGGTAGCCGAACTGCGTCTTGACGGGTTCGCTGATCTCCCCCGCCTGCATGGCGAAGAGTCGATCACCGAATTCCTTCACGTACACATCGCGTGCGGACCAGCCCAGGTCGCCGCCCTGCGCGGCCGAGACGCTGTCCTTCGAATACTGCTTGGCCAGGGCTGCGAAATCCGCGCCGCCCTTGAGCTTTTCGTACAGCTCCTTCGCCTGCGCTGCGGCCTTGGCATCGCTGCTGGCATCGTCCACCGCAATCAGGATGTGGCTGGCACGGCGGGTTTCCGGCTGCATGAATTGCGCCTTGTCCCGTTCATAGCGCTCGTGCAGCTTGTCCTCGGGCACCGTCATGCCGGCAGAGACATCGGCCAGCGTGAGCTCGGCATAGTCCAGTCTCACCGATTCGGGCACGGTGAAATCCTCGGCATGCGCCTTGTACCAGGCCTCGATTGCCGCGGGCTCGATGGTTGCGCTGGCGGAAAAAGCCTCCGGCTGCAGCAATGCAAAGCGCACCTCGCGCTCTTCATCGAGCAGCGCCAGCAGGCGGCGGCTGTCCGCCGTGGTGAGGAAATCAGTGGAACCGATAGTGCGCTCCAGCTGCGCCGTCAGCAGGCTGCTGCGAAGATCGGATTCGTACTTCTCCAGCGTCATGCCCGCCGCAGCCAGCCTGGACCTTGCGGCCTGGGCGCTGAACTTGCCCTCGACCTGGAAGGCCTGTTCCTCGTGGTAGGCCTGCGCCACCTGTGCATCGCTGACCCGGAAGCCAGCCTTGCGGGCATGCTGGTTGGCCGCCAGGGCCTGGATGGCTGAATCGAGCAGCTGCTGCTGGTACTGCGTGCGCTGCGCCTCGCTGAGCTGCCCACCGAAGGTCTGCATCAGCTGCGGCAGGCGCCGCTGCCAGGCGTCGTTCACCTCGGCCGAGGAGACCTTCTCGCCGTTTACCTTGGCCGCGTAATCCCCCTGGCTGAAGGACAGATCCACCGCGGCATACGGGCCCCAGGCCACGAATACGAGGATCAGTGCGCCCAGGACGAGGTAGCCGATCCAGCGGTGGCCACCGCCGGATCCCGACATTCCCTTCAGTTTATCGCCGATGTTTTGGAGCATGGATGTTCTTCTGGGGTCGGGGACCCGCGGGCCGAGCAGTTTACTGGCAGCCGGCGGGGTTCGCCACGGTGGGCTCCAAATGGCCTGGGGAGGCGCGGTCGGCCTATCTGGTGAGCTTCACGGCCACCGCCTTGCCCGTGACGTAGCCGATCGCGGCACCCTTCATGAGGCCCTTGTAGTTGGCCGTGATCCCCGGCCCTGCCGCATCCTTGACGGCCTGCACCGTGCCGCCGGTGTATTCACCCGCATGCTGGAAGCCGCTCAGGATATAGGTCCAGCCGTTGAGGTCATCCACGCCGTGCAGGCCAGTGCATTCTGCGCCGGCAGGCGCCGACAGCACGCGCTGCAGGCGGCCCGTATCCAGCTCATAGGCCCACAGGAAGTTGCTGACGTGGTTGCCGCTGTCCTCGCCAATGAAGAGCGTGCGCAGCCTCTCTGAGTACTTCAGATTGTCGGGGCAGGAAATCTTCTGCGGATCATTGGTGTTGCCCAGCGAGTCGGCAGCAATCATTGCGCCGTTGAGCAGCATGGTGGACTGGTAGGGAACCCAGTCGCTGTTGATGACGTTCCCGTCGCTGTCGAGCTGGTTGCTGCCCAGCTTGTGCTGGACAACCATGCCGGCGTTGTTCGACACGAAGCCCACCAGGCTGTTGAGCAGCGCGCCGCCGCCAATCGGAACCTCCTTGTTGGCCGCATGGCCCGGCGTCAGCGAGCCGGAGATGGCGGAAATCGCCGAGTAGGCGAACTTGTCCCGGATGTTGACCGTGGTGCCTTCCATCTTGGTGAAGATCAGGCTGCCGCCCTTCAGCGCGGCGTAACGGTGCGTTTCGAGGAAGGCCGCGGCCTTTTCCTGGCCGGGCTTGACCTTGACCCAGCGGCTGTTGCCATTGACCTTGACCTCCGTGAAGGTGACATCGCCCGGATCGCTGGTGGTCGAGTACAGGATGCCGTTTTCCTTGATGGCGCCCGCGCTGACAGTCGTCAGGCTGCTGTTGTTGGTCAGCGCCTCGATCTCGGCGCTGCTGGCATGGCCCAGCCTGATCCACTTGATGTCGCCCGGCGTCGTTTCGTTGAACGCGCTCGTGTACTTGGCCACATACAGCGTGCCGGCGGACAGGTCGCCGGCACTGTCGGCGATGAACATGAACAGGCCGCCGTTGTTGCTGTCGTCGCCACCGAGTACGGTCTTGTTGTCGGGAAACACGCAGACCAGTTCGCGCGAGTAGCGGCCCAGGTTGTAGTGCTTCCTGATCGTTCCCGTGCCATCGGGCTTGACGGTTACTTCGGGCAGGTGGCCGTAGTGGTAGGGGCTGGCCGTCGCCGGGTCGATGCCCGCATTGGTGACGAAGGTGTTGTACAGCGCCAGCGTCTGGTTGTCGCCCTGGTCAAAGGCATCGGGCATGTATTCCTCGCTGGAGAGGTGCGTGCCCCAGGGCGACAGGCTGGCACCGCAGGGAATCCACAGGCCGTGGATACCGGAGGTATCCACGCTGTGATAGCTCCTGAGCGCAAGCATGCCGTTGCCGGGGTTCTGTTCCAGGGTCAGCACGGCAATGGGCGCGGGATATGCGCCATAGGCGGCAGACTGGTACTCGAACTGCACCACGGCATGGACCGTGTTGGCCGCAGCGCCGGGCACGTTGAACAGCGAACTGCCGTCCACGCAGTCGGAATAGGCTTGCGCGCCGGCAACCTGGAGCGGCGTCCCGTCCAGCTTGAAGTAACCACCGGCGATGATGCTTCCGCCGCCCGTCCTGGGCACAGTGTCACCGGTGACGAAGAATTCGGTGTATCCGAGGTCCACATTCTGCGTACTGCCATCGGCGAATTTCAGCTCCAGCATTGCGCCCTCGCTGCTGCTCTTGCCAAGCGCCGCCGCCGCCGCAAGGGACGGCGCAGCCATGCCGACGAACTTTGCGGAGACGATGGATTGCAGGGCGTCCTTGCCGTTGGAGCCATTGGTACCGTTGCTGCCATTCGTTCCATTGACGCCATCTTCCCCATCATCGGCGCAGCCGGTCAGCAGGGCCGCCATGCTGCTACCGGCCATCGGCAGCAGAGGAGCAGCGCCGAGCAGCTTGATCAGCTTGCGGCGGAAAGAAGAATCGAGCAGGGATTGAGCCGGAGTTTCAGACATTTGTTCGCTTCCTGTTGTCACCTGCGAGAAATATAGGAAGCAAGAATGACAATCGGATGAATGCGCCGGCGGCAGTTTTCGCTGCCGTGGAGATTCAGGGGCGACGGTCTGCGTCGTATATGCTTCGCCTTCTCAGAAATCAGAAGGGTCGGGTGCCTCATGAGTAACCTTCACAAGGCGATGCTGGTGGCGGGGGTGTGGCTGGTCGCACTGCCCTCCTGGGCTGCACAGGCCTGTGACCGCAGCTGTCTCGAGCAATGGGTGGATATCTACCTCGACGCGGCGATCGCCCACAATCCTCAGGCCGCGAAGCTGGCGCCGGGTGTCCGGTTCACCGCGAACGGCCAGCGCCTGCAGGTTGGCGACGGCTTGTGGCGCACCATTCAGGGCAAGGGCAAATTCCGTCTCTTCGTGACTGACGTGCCGGCCCAGCAAGTGGCCGTGCTGACCACCTTCATCGAGCGCGGCGCGGAGCCGGCTGGCGCAGGTGGCGCGCTGGCGCTGCGATTGAAGATCAGCGGCGGACAGATCAGCGAGATCGAGCAGATCGAAATCCACAGCCATGCCCAGTACCTGCGGATGGAGGCCTTCGGACAACCGCGTGCAGGATTGCTGGCAACCGTGCCTGCAGCGCGCCGCATGTCGCGTGCCCGCATGATCGAGACCGCGAACAAGTATTTCACCGGCATGCAGATGAACGACGGCAAGGGCGATTATCCGTTCAGCCCGCGATGCGACCGCTACGAGAACGGCAATCACGCCACCAACGCGCCTACTCCGGCCGGACAGACGCGTCCGGATCCGGCTACCGCGACCGGCTATTCAGACCAGTGGACCTGCCTGGAGCAGTTCCGCTCCGGGCTGCTGCGTGGCGTGAGCCTGATCCGTGACCGTCGGTTCGTGGCCGTGGACGAGGAGCGCGGACTGGTGTGGGCCTTCGGATTCTTCGATCACCACGAAGTGCGTGACACCGAGACGATCCGGCGCCCGGGCCAGGAGCCGTTGAGCATTTCACGACGCCGCCCCTGGACCTGGCATATCGCCGAGGTGTTCAAGGTGGAGGACAGCCAGATCAACGAGGTCGAGGCTTATCTCTACGAGCCGCCCTACGGCATGCTGTCCGGCTGGAGCAGCTTTGAAGACGGCATGAGTGACCGCGCCCGCGACGAGACCGGAGCGCGCTGAGCGCTACGGATCAACCCTGGCAATCGCCTCGTAGGCATTCTTCAGCCAGCTGCGAACCCGCTGCCGCTCCAGAATGCCAAGCTTCGGCAGGTCCGTCTGTCCGGATTGCGTGGCGGCCCAGAAGCTGCTGCTGCCAGCGTCGATCTTGGTCATTGCACCCTCGTTCAGGCGCTTGATGGCGATGACACTGGCACTGCGTGCCTCCGGACGCTCCAGCAGGCCCGAGGAGTGCAGGATGTCGAAGTCCTCTCCTCGTACCTGATTCTGGACGATGACGTAGCTGAGACGGGCGCCGTACTTGTCCAGCAGCTTGCGAAGCAGATCCACGGAATCGCGACCAGAGTCCATGACATGCCAGTAGCGGATGTTGAGCCCCAGCTCTGGCGCCACTTCCAGCAACTGCGACTCATCCATCCAGCGAGTCAGCGGATCCTGGGTCTGGGCGGCCAGGTCGACAAGGATGCGGCGTTCGGGCATTTCGCTGGCCGCCTCGACGATTGCATCCAGGCTCTCGTAGCTGTCCGCGATGACTGGGGATGCATAGCCAGCGTAGAAACGCAGCAGCGCGCCATGCGAGCGGTCGGAATCGAAACCCATGAACGGCATGGAATGGTCGATGAAGTACTGGGCGAGAAGCCTGGAGACCAGGGACTTGCCCACGCCGCCTTTCTCGCCACCAATCAGATGAATGTTCGCCATGGTCGGTTCCGGATCAGAAAATGGATTGCAACGCTACCAGAACATCCCGGGTACGGGTGTCCTGCCAGGCTTCCGGCTGCCATGATTCGCGACAAGCGCGCGCTTCCAGGGACAGGGCCTCGCTGACGCACAGTATCTTCCGCGCACCCTACCCCAATGGGTATTGACGGCACAGGACACCAGCCAATAATGGGTTCATCATCCGTCGGACACTTCGTCACCAACAGGGAGTCCACGCGATGGCATCACGTCTCACAGTTGCATCATTGGCCGTGACCGGCCTGCTTGCCGGGTCATTGACGCAGGCTGCGGCCCCGGGCCGATACAGCGGCATTGCCGTCGGCGAGTCCGGGATCAAGGTGGACAACAGCGGCTTCAACGAAAGCGATGTGGGCTTCAAGTGGTTCGGCGGGATCATGGTCACCCCGAATTTCGGCCTGGAACTGGCGTACATTTTCGGTGGCACGCTCGACTCTTCTTCTGGCCCGGTGCGCTCGGTGGAGTCGAATGCCTTCACGATCGAAGGCGTTGGCAGCATTCCACTCGGCGAGAAGTTTTCGCTGTACGCCAAGGCCGGCATCGGCTTTTATGATGCGTACGTCGCCACCCGGGTGGGTGCCTACTATTCCAATTCGGACGAGGACTTCATTTACGGCGTCGGTGGATCGCTGGCGTTGAACAAGAAATTCGAACTGCGGCTCGAATGGCAAGACCTGGGGTTCAGCACCAGCGCCTACAAGGGCGACTATTCGATGCTCTCGCTGGGGTTCGCCTACAGGTTCTGAACTTTCAGATCAACGCTCAAGCAAAAAGGCCGGCATTGCTGCCGGCCTTTTTTTGCTCATCAGATCTGCAGCGCTATCAAGCGGCAGCGAATTCCAGCAGTCGTTGATAGTCGTGACCATCCGCCGCATGCAGCGCCGCGATGTAGTCCGGTCGCCATGGGTCCTCAATGCCCAGCTCGCCACCGCCCCAGGTCAGGCGCTCGCGGCCGAAGTGGCGCGTCAGCACCAGATCCGCATAGAAGCGGCTCAGCCGCCCATTGCCATTGGGAAATGGATGCACGGAAACCAGCCGATGATGCAGCCGCACCGCAAACTCCACCGGCTCGTAGGTGCCGTGCTCCAACCAGTACCGCGCATCGTCGAACAGCTCGCGCAGCGCCACGCCGATCCGCGGGAACGGCACGCCGATATTGGTATCGACCAACCGCTGGGTGCCAGCCCACTCCCACACGTCGCCATACATGCGCGCATGCAGCTGCTCGACGAACTCGCGCGACAGCATGTGCGGCATGACGATGGAGCGCGCACCACGCGCCCACAGCCGCGCGCGCAGGATGTTCTCCTGCTCGGCGGCATTCAGTTCGCCATGCGTGGTGATCGGCAGCTTCAGGCCGCGCAGCTGCTCCGGCGTGAGCGGCGTCGCGCCGGGAGCATGCGGATCGGTCAGCGCCAAAGGTTCTTCGGCTCGCGGACCAGATTCTCGACCAGCAAGTCAAGCTGGGCCTTGGTCTCGGCGGCGGCCACTTCCTGGTCCTCCAGACGCATGCTCTGCACGGTGGCGCGCACCTCCTGCTGCGCGATCTCCCTGGCGCGCGTGCGCAGCGTGTCGCCGATGGGCTTGCGCGGAACCAGCACGACCAGCAGTTCGGCGTCCAGCGCGTCGGCGACCCGCCGCAACGTGTCGATCTGGATGCGCCCGCTCAGCTCGGCCTTTTCGTAGGACAGCACGGTGCTGTGGCGCACGCCCAGGCGCTGCGCCAGCACGGTCGCACTCATGCCTAGCGCGGTGCGGATCGCGTGAATCCAGCCCTTCACCGGACGTGCGCGCAGGACGGCCGCAGCCGCCTGCAGTTCCGGGAACTTGCGGTCGAAGATTTGGGCGCTGGTCGTGCGCAGATACCGGGGCACAGATCACCTGTAGGCCAGGGAGGCAAATTGCGGCACTGAATTGTACCCTGAAGTACACATTTTTGACTTGAAATGCTTCCTATGCCAAGCATTCAAGGAACAGAAATGTAACCTTTACCATACATAAATATAATTTTTCTTTTGTATTCAGTATCTTGGATGATTCCCATCCCGGGTCATGGCTACCGGGCGCGCGTCACCGCCGGACAGGTGCCCGCGGTCAAGCGCACGGCCGGTTGGAAGAGGACTGAAAAGGATAAAAGCGCTTGAGAATCAAGCGCTTATGTCTTACTTAGCTGGCGGAGCGGACGGGACTCGAATCCGTAGGAGGCTGTTGAAGAATCAGTAAGGTACTGATTTGCCGTGAGCACGAATCCCCTCAACACCCCTCGAATCCCCGGATTTGCCACCAGATTTGCCACTGGCGACCGGACGGGGACTTGAGTGGCGGAAGTGCAGCGGCGGGTTCGCAGCTCGTCACGACATCCGCGCCAGCAGCGCCACGATCTGCGGACGCAGCACGGGCAAGTCCCGCTGAATCGTCTGCCAGACAACAGCGAGGTCAACTTCGAAGTAGTCGTGGATCATGCGGTTGCGCATGCCGTACATGACGTCCCAGGGAATGTCCGACGCTGTTGCCTGAAGTTCAGGGTTGGCAACGCGCGCCTTGTTGGCCGCCTCCCCGATGATCTGCAGCGACCTGATGACGGCGTCCTGGGTTCGGGTGTCCTGTTCGAAAGCCTTTACATCCATGCCGGCCACGTACCCGGTCGCCCGGTCGATTGCCTCGACGATGTGCTGAAGGTATTCCGGCACCCGAGCCGGATGCGCCCTTGTCATACCGGAACCGATTCCTTCAGGATGCGTTCCCGCGACCCACGCGGCAGACTCTTGGGCGTCAACACATCCACCGGCACGCCAAGCAGACGCTCGGCCTCGATCTGCAGCGCTGCCAAAGTGAACAGCGTCGTCGTGGCGGCAGGTTCGACCAACAGGTCCAGGTCGCTGCCTTCCTCGTCGTCTCCCCGGGCGGCCGAACCGAAAATGCGCGGCCGTGCGACGCCGTGGCGGGCCACGATCTCCCGCAGGGCACTCCGGTGAGCATGAAAGGACACGGACGGTTTCATCAGGGCGATTGTGCCAGAGTCCCGCAACCAGGACGTGGACCGGCGCACAGGCTTCCCCTGTCCGTCCGTGGGCCTGCCTTCCCCTCAAACCTTCCCCGTCCGCATCAGCTTGCGGGCCTTGCGCTCCCGCTCCCGCAGCACCTCGCCGGTCGCCTCGCTGGCCTCCAGGATCTTCCGCGACGTGCCGGTCAGCGTAGCGACCAATTTCCGGTCAATGCCGCGCGTGAAATAGTCCACATAGGTATCGATGGCCGCGTCGATCAAGCGACTGACAGGGCATGGATAGGCCGCGGCAATCGCCTCTATTCGGATCATGTAGTCGCCTCTGATCCAGACGCTGCGGCGCTTGGCCGTCGAGCCCGTCACGGCCGGCAGCCGAAACTCTGGCTCGGCGTCATGGAGTTCCAGGAACTGCCCAACGGCACGGTCGTAGAGCTTCTCGTAGGTATCCGGCACGCCCTCCGGCAGCTTGGCCCCAGCATCGAACTGCAGCACCCGGACGCTCGCCATCAGCAACTCCATCTTGCGCTGGGCTTCCTCCGTCGGACGGTGATTGCTGATCACCCGGCCCGCCGCCACACTCGCCAACGTGGCGCGGGTATTGCGCTGCATCCGGGGCCACGCATCGCTCTCGGCGGTAGTCCTTTTCGCCCTGCCCTTGCGTGCCTTGGCCATCAGTACTCAACCGCCTCGTCGTCCTCACCGCGCTGCGATACGCCCGCCGAATCGGTGCTGGATTTGTACACCTTGGCGTCTTCCTCGATCTCCACGCGCACCCTTTCCATGACCTTCCGCAGATGGTGATTCTCGTGCATGCACAGGTACAACTCGCGTAGCAGGTGCACCATCTCCGTGCTGATCCTTTGATGCAACCGCATGTGCCTGAGCACCAGCTGGAAGCGCTCGACCTCGTTCCAATCCAGCCCGCCGAGGCGGGCGTCGAGGTGATCCATCATCTCCCGCTGGGATCTGATTTCGCGCGCCAGATAGCCCGGCGAGTGGCCCGATTCGAAGTCCAGTCCGCGCCCCACCAGGTGCGCAAGCGCGGCACTCAGGGACTTGCCCTGTGCGTATGCCCAGCTCTTCACTCGCTCGCCTTCGCGCGGGTCCAGGCGCACCTGATAGCGCACAAGATGATCGACCACGGAACTCCCCTGACAAACTTATACCGTACTTGTATACGTGTATTCAATGAATGTTTCAATATTCAGAAGAGGATTCTGCAAGCCATTGAACCAAATGGCCACCAGCTCTCAAGACTCACATCCGAGTCGCCTCCAAATCCGCTTCTGCGCAGAAATTTCCAATTCAGTTCAATCAGTTGCCAAGAATTGGTCCCAAGCGCACCTGTGCATCAGGTGTGTAGAACCGATGGGACCCGCAACGCGGGGAACTTCAGAGAAATTGGCGAGGTGAAAACATAGAAATTCTTTTGCGGATAAGCCACTTGCGCAACCACAACGCCCTCGGCGGCGCGTGTGTGAGCCGACGCGATTTCGATCCCGTCCACTGCTTCCCAGCGTGTCCCCGTGCTTCCCCGGACCGCCGGGCGGTGGCGTGGGGGAAGCGGAGATCGCGATGGAGAAAAATCCGAGACAACGACCTTCCCGGGAGTCGTTCGAGTGGGACGATCAGGTCAACGGACTGGCGCGCCGCGTGCGCGCTTCTGGCACGGCGACATGGGTCGTCCAGTGGCGGATGGACGGGCGGACGCTGCGGCGCACGCTGGGCGGCGCCGACCAACTGACCCGCGAGGCGGCGCGCGCTGCGGCGCTGCAACTCAAGGGCATCGACACCCCCACTCCCGCGATGCCCACGGTCGCAGATTTTGCACAGTCCGCGCTGCGCGACTGCGCCGGCCGGTGGAAACCCGGCACGCTGAACACGCACGGCTGGTGCGTCCGGCGGATCGCCGGTGCTCTACTTGGGGCGTTACCGGTGGATCAAGTCACCCGTCAACACGTTGCCACCTGGCTCGCCGATGAGCAGGGCGATGCGTCGCGGCGACTGGCGGTCCTGTCATTCGTCATGCAGCACGCCGAGCTGAAGGGGCATCGTTCGCCTGGCAGCAACCCGTGCAAGGGTCTGCGCCGACGGCGCTCGACATTCCAAGCACGCTACCTCTCAGCGGACGAATACCAACGCCTCTTCCAGGCCATGAATGCCTGCGCTACTGACCACCCCCGCGAGGTCGCGTTGATCCGATTCCTGGCCTACACCGGGGCCCGACTTGGGGAAGCCCTGACCCTGACTTGGGACCAGCTGACGGAACAGCGGGCGGTGCTGCCCGACAGCAAGAGCGGACCCAGAACGCTGTGGCTGTCCGCTGAGACCAGGCATCTGCTGGAAACACTGCCGCGCGCGCACACAGACGCCGCGGTGTTCCTGCCAGAACTCGCACGCGCGACTGGGCGCAATCGAGTCCGAATCACGTGGCGGAAGGTGATCGACGCCGCGTCTTTGGGACGGGTTCGGCTGCATGACCTGCGCCACAGCTTCGCCTCGGTGGGCGCATCCCTCGGCATCGACCTGCGCATTCTGGCGGGACTGCTCGGCCACGCGGATTATTCTTCGACACTGTGCTACGCGCACCTTGGCCGCGCTCCCATCGGCCGGGCCGCCGAACGGGTCTCCAGGCGTCTGGCGCAGGCACTGCGCCAGACAGAACCCGTGACACCCCTCCGCCCCACCGCTAAACCTTCCGTTCCGGGTCCCGACCCGACACTGCGACAACATATGCGCGACTACCGCCGCAAACCAACTGACTACCGTGTTTTCTGCCGCGAGCGCAGCCTCGACCCTGAGGCGTTCGTGACTGCCCTGCGGCAGGACCGGGAACGCCGCCGGACCGGCGCCCGCGTTCAGGTGCCATCATGAACACCCGAACACGGTTGACGGATGTACTGGCCCGATCCTGCCAACCGGCGCCGCGCGAGTACGCGTTGCATGACTGCGTACTGCGGGGCTTTGCGCTACGTGTGCGCCCATCGGGTGCAAAGACATGGACATTGCGCATCCGGAAGGGTGGGCGAACACGGCGCATTGCACTGGGCGATGCCGTGGCCATCGCGGCCGACATTGCCCGGCAACGCGCCCATGCCTTGCTCTCCGGTTCCACTCCGCCTGCCGAGGTGGTGCAACCACCGGCCATGTCACTAAAGAGATTTGCCGAAATGTACTTGAGGCGAAAGCTGAAAGACTGGCGCCCCTCGACGCGGCGCACCCATCAGTCCTATCTCGCCAACCAGTTGCTGCCTGTGCTCGGACATCGCCCCCTCGACCGCATCAGCGTCCCGGATGTCGCAGAGTGGTTCCACACCTACAGTCGCACACGACCCGGCGGCGCAAACCGCGCCGTCGCCGTGCTCAGCGATCTGTTCTCTCGTGCCATCGAGTGGGGACTCTTGCCGCAGGATCACCCGAACCCGTGCTTTGCGATACGCCGTAACCGAACAAGTGCGCGGGGCCAGATGCTCAACACTGACGCCCTCGCCCGACTTGGCGCCGCGCTGGACAAGTACGCGCTGATCCGGCCGGACGCTATCGATGCTATACGACTGCTGCTGCTCACGGGCGCACGTCCGGGAGAGATCTTCCGCCTCCAATGGCAAGAGGTCGAAGATGACCGGCTCGTTCTATCTCAGGCCAAGCGTGGCCCGCGTTCGATATTTCTGGGCAAGTCCGCAGTGCAGCTCCTGAATGTGCGCCGACGACACCGCGGAACATCGCGCTTTGTGTTTCCGCACCGCACGCTCCCCGATCACCCGATGCCGCTGCCAGGCGCGACAACATGGCGCGTACTAAAGCGCGACGCGCTCCTGCCACCGACCCTTCGGCTGCATGACCTGCGCCACAACTTCGCCTCCCACGCGCTGTTGTCCGGAGAATCCCTGCTGGTCGCAGGCTCACTGCTTGGTCATAGCAGGCCAGCGATGACTGCTCGATATGCCCATCTAACTGACGACAGCCTGCTGGGTGCCGCCCAACGCATCGCGTCCTCAATTGCGGATATGGCAAGGCGCGCGCCCATCGCCAGACACCCATGAAGCCGCCCCAATGGCCGGTCTGGAGCAACCCGTACGGCAGTTCCCGGCCAGCAGCGGTCGGTGGGGTTGCACAATTCGTTGCCGCAGAGCCGACATTCGACCGATGCACGTAAGAGAGGCAGCCCAAGTGGGCGGATATGAGTTCAGTCGATTAGTCTCCAGTGAACCGCGCGAAATTCGGTACGGGGAGTGTTCGGATCGTTGGCGGCGGATCACCCGTGAAGTAGCGCATCAACCCATGCTACCGTTACGGTCCGTCAGATCAGGAATTCATGCATGTCCACCACCCCCTCGGGCCTTCAATACGAAGATATCGCCACAGGTAATGGCGAAACCGCCAGCGCCGGCCATCAGGTTACGGTCCATTACACCGGCTGGCTGTACGACGCCGCTGCCCCGCAGGGCCGTGGCCGGAAATTCGACTCGAGCAAGGATCGCGGCGATCCGTTTGCCTTCGCGTTGGGTGACGGCATGGTCATCCGGGGTTGGGACGAAGGCGTGCAGGGCATGCAGGTCGGGGGCACCCGCGTGCTGACCATCCCGCCGGAGCTGGGCTACGGCGCGCGTGGTGCCGGCGGTGTGATTCCGCCCAGCGCGACGCTCGTGTTCGAAGTGGAATTGCTCAGCGTCTGAAGCAGCGCATAAGGCCCGTCTGATACTTGAAAAGGTAGACCATGACCGACATACGGAACCATCTGCGACTCGTTACAGGCATTGCAAGCTTGCTCGTACTTTCGGCCTGCTCGCAGCTCGAACCTAGGCCGGCATCCAATGCGGACGTCGTGGTCAACGAGAAGAGCTTCCGATGCATCCGGGACATGACCAGGGTGCGCGGCTTTTACGTCGACAATGTGCTCGGGGACGTGGCGGCCACTGTGGCGGTCGCGCAGTCCACGACTGGCGGCATCTATCCGCCGGGCTCGCTGGTCCAGGTAATCCCCACCACCGCCATGGTGAAGCACCAGCCGGGCCGCAGTCCGGAGACCAACGATTGGGAGTTCATCGAGCTCGACGTCAAGGCCGATGGCGTCGCCATTCTCGGCCGAGGTTTTGCTGAGCTGAATATGCGTTCCGGCCCCAATTGCCTTACCTGCCACAAGCCTGCCAAGGCGACCTGGGACTTGATCTGCGATCGGACGCAGGACTGCGTGCCGATTCCGCTTACGCCTGCCATGCTTCGGGGCCTGGCCAACACGGATCCCCGGTGTCCGAAGATCACGTTGCCGCAGGAGCAGGTCGACGCGCTCGCCGCCCTGGCGACGAGGCCTCCGCCCGCGGCACCAGAAAAGTAACAGTAAACTGGTTCGTATCTCGGCGTAATTTGCCGTTGCTTCATGCAGACATGCTGAGGACCCGAAACCAATCGTCGCTGATGGACTCACGTTGTAGCACCAGGACTAGCGTCCGGAGATCTCTGCATGGAGTCGCCGGATCAAGCCATCCAGCGAAGCTGACGAAGCCCAGGTTGGAAACGAGTCCCGGAACTTATCGAAGGGCCGTTCCGCAAGAAGTTGATCCAGAGTCTTGCCCGCGCGTACGTCAGTCTCGATAACAGTCTGCATCTGCTTCATGACGTCAAGACCGTGGACGATGTCCGCACGCGTCGAGACCGGACCGTGTCCAGGCACGATCTTCGCGTCGATCGGAATCTGGGGAAGCAGGAGCTCCAAGGTCTCCATGAGGCGCAGAATTCCTCCGCCGTACCAGCGGTCATCCAGTGGTATGGACGGCGCCTTGGACACATTGCCCATGGCCATGAACACATCGCCCATGGCAACGACGTTCGCTTTCTTGAAAAACACAACGACGTCGCCATCGGTGTGCGCTGGCGGCAGGTTCAGCAGCCGGATCTCCTCGCCGTTGAGGTGAAGAGTCATCTCCCCGCCGAATGTGACGGCCGGCAACGCATCAGGCGGGCTCGGCTTGTCGAGGAGCCTTTCATTGCCGGTGACCAACCACTTCCGCACATTATTCGACGCAATGATCGGTGCGAGCTTCTGGAAGAACGCGTTCGCGCCTGTGTGATCGCCATGCACGTGCGTATTGATGACAAACCGGAGTGGCTTGTCAGAAAGTCGCTGCACCGCCGCTAGGAGTTTGTTGGCAACTTGCATGTCACATGTGTCGATCATGACAATGCCGTCGTCACCAGCTGAAGCCACGATATTGCATTCGTATCTTTGCAGGACCGATACGCTTTCACCCAGCGGCGTCGTCTTGAATTCTATGTCTGGTGCTGCCGCGCCGGCAGCACTCGCCACGCAACACAGCAGCAGGACGCAAAACGTTGTCCGAAATGGTGAGCCCAGCATGGTTGTGATCTCTTTGGCAACGAACGAAAGGCGCTTCACTCTTCAGGCCGGATGATCCGCCTAATCAATCAGCGATTGCTTGCGTCGCAGTAACATATTAGTTACTATTATAGCATGACCTTTCAAGTGGAAGAATACATTCGTGCTGACGGATCGAATCCGTACAAGCGGTGGTTCGATAGCCTCGACGTAGCAGCTGCGGCAAAGGTGGTCACCGCCAAATTGCGTTTGGAGTTGGGCAATACGTCCAATGTGAAGTGGTTCGCTGGCATGGGCGAATACGTTATTGACTGGGGTCCTGGCTACCGGATCTACCTTGCGAAGGATGGCGACACATTGATCGTCCTCTTTGGCGGTGGCACGAAGCGCAGGCAGCAGGCCGATATCGATCGGGCGAAGGCTTTGCACAGCGAGTACAAGGCGCGCAAGTCGCCCAAGCTGGCCGCTGCAACTACGGACAAACGAAAGAGGTAATCATCATGGCACTAACGCGGAACTTCAAACAAACCGTCGTGGAGCGCGTCAAGCGCGATCCGGCATTTGCCAAGGCGCTTCTGGATGAAGCGGCAACGCTGTTTCTGAGCGATGAGCCAGAGACTGCGCGCCTCATTCTTCGGGACCTCGTGAATGCGACACTCGGCTTTGAAATGCTGGCCAAACTGACTGACACGCCCAGCAAGAGTTTGCATCGAATGTTGTCTCCTAAAGGCAACCCAAGCATGGATAACCTGGCCGCAATTTTTGGTGCAATTGGCAGTCGCCTGAAGGTTGATCTCAAGGTTCGGGCGGTGCGGGCAGCCTGACGCGGCAACTGTTTCAGGCCGCTCCATAGCTGACACTCTTGAACGGCAGCAACGGGTCAATAGGACCGATTGGGCGGTCGGGGCTGTCAAAGCGGCCCATTTGCAGGTCTTGAGTGAGACATTGGGCGGCAACGGCTAGGCGACGTCAGTGGTGCTGCACGACTTTTGGCCGATGATCTGAGATTCGCCTGCACTCGCAATTGAGCCGATAAGGCCGGCGGAGCAGCCCATCTTCCGCGCCTGCTCCATACATTTCCGTACCCCGTTCATCCTTAGCGCCTCAGAGACGCGAATGACTGGAATCTTGCGATGCCGACCAAGAGGCGACAGAAGTTCTACGCGCTGGTATACGCTTGGGGGTGGCGTCAACGGAATCGCGACGAGCTCAGCAAGGGCTAGGCTGATATTAATAATTGTCATACATGGGATGGACCAAAGTATGCGGACAGTAAAGGAAGTTATCGCGCGCTACAGGAAGGAGCGGGGCCCTGAATTGGGGACTAGAACCGTTGCCGACTATGAACGCAGTCTCGTCACACTGGAGTCGTCATTCGGCAACAAGTCGATCGATGACATTTCGCGCGCAGACCTCGCGAAGTTCATGAACGTCACCAAGGGCAAGATTCAGCGCAACAAAAACCTGTCTGTGTTCTCTGCCGTGTTTTCAAAAGCCATGGAGTGGGGCTGGGCAGAAGCCAACCCGTGCTACCGGTTCGAGAGAAATGAGATTCCGAGGCGTGCGCGTCAAGAGCTCACCGAAGCAGACTTCCAGCTTGCCAGGAAGACCATAGAAGGGTCTGGCCGAACGGAAGGTGCCGGCGTTCGCACGGCTCTGATAATGGAGTTCGTCCACGAGACAGGGCTTGCCCAAGGTCAAATACTGAAACTTAAGTGGGCCCAAGTGCACGCCGAAGCTGGGCAGATCCTCTTCCGCAATCCAATGTCAAAGCGACAGATTATCGTTCCGATTAATCGTGCTTTAACCGAGCTACTTGCCAGATGTCAGAAGGTATGTGGCAAGAAGAAGGAGTATGTAATCCCCAACAAGTTCGGCAATCGGTACACGAGTGCCGGCTTTCGTGCGATGTGGAGGCGAGCCATGATCAAATGGTCCGCAACCGGCAAAGACACATTTACGTTCCATGACATCGCTCGCCTAGGCCGTAAATCTAGAGAACCGACGCGACCCGATGTCGAAAAGACGATTCAAGGATACCCACAGTTTGATGAAGATGTCCGACGCGACGCGTCCAGAATGTCTGCCCACTACGAAGTGTTCTATTGCCTTGAGCAGTCGATCCGCAAGTTGATCACGGACACAATGGTGAAGGCACTCGGCGACAATTGGTGGGACACCGACAAGGTACCTGCTCAAATTCGGCAGGAGGTAGCCGCCCTTCAAGCAAAAGAGGTGGACAGAGGTGTTACCAGACGGTCTGACATGGATATCGACTACACAACGTTCGGGCAGCTGAGCCAGATCATCACGCAGAACTGGGAATACTTTGGCAAGACGTTCACTGCGCCGAAGGCGGTCAATAACGTCATGACGAGTCTCAACTTCCTACGCGGCCCTATCGCGCATTGCTGTCCTATCTCTGAGCACGAGGCCGAGCGATTGGGATTCGCGGTGAAGGACTGGTTCAATCTGCGACTGACATGAGGCGGCAATGTCGACCTCAATGATTATTTCAATAATTGCTCTAGTGGTCGCGACATGCGGCGGGTATCTCGCTCTACACCTCGCTGCGCGATAGGCCCCGCCTCAAGATCGACAGCAAGTTTTACGGTCCGAGCGAACACTAACCAGGGGCTTCGGGTCAACTTGGCTCATTCGCTCCGAAACTCCGCGTTGCCCTGCCTGTCAACTTCATCTCTGACACTGGACAAGGACAACCATGGCACTAAACTTTGTCCCCGAGTGGACGACTTGATTTCGATGCGCCTCTTTTGGCTTCACAACCAAAGCTGACGCAAGCAGCTGACTCCGCGAAGGATTTCTCCTCACTTCCGCCAATTTCTCTACTTGCCGCAAGCCCGCAAAAGGGGCATCAGGTGTGAGAAGAACACTGGGACCCGCGAAGCGGGGAATCAGCTTTGGTACGAGAGAATCCGTCAGGCAACTTCTTGGCAAGCTGGCGACCAAGTTCAGGGCAAGCAGCGCTCACGGCAGCGCGCTTGTGGCCGCGGATAGGAAATTCAAACGCCCTTGCCTGCCCGGTGCGTGCTTGGTCCGTTTTGCCTTAGTTCGTGGAACGGGCCTTATGTTGGGACCGGGCTTGCCGTCACCGCCCTGATCCCCGCCAGA